>Ga0074199_1000056_pt1 | contig 264952 bp, 204 predicted proteins | sample EPASupsiteSAE347_FD_64528 | JGI IMG/M metagenome (GOLD analysis project Ga0074199, IMG submission 64528) | Bioremediated contaminated groundwater from EPA Superfund site, New Mexico - Sample SAE3-47 | ecosystem: Environmental > Aquatic > Deep subsurface > Groundwater > Contaminated ...
AATGGACGATTGACAATGGACAATGATTTGATCACCATTGGCCGGGGAGTAAGTAAACACGGGGCTGTCGGTTCCGGCATTTATGCCATTCACCTGCCATTGATACGATGGGGATGCGCCGCCATTCACCGGGGTGGCCGTAAAAGTAACTTCTGTACCCGCACAAACCGGGTTGGCCGATGCTCCGATCGACACGCTGACCGGCAGCAGCGGGTTTACCGTCATCGTGATGGCATTGGACGTGGCAGGATTGCCGGAAACGCAATTGACAATGGACGATTGACAATGGACAATGATTTGATCACCATTGGCCGGGGAGTAAGTAAACACGGGGCTGTCGGTTCCGGCATTTATGCCATTCACCTGCCATTGATACGATGGGGATGCGCCGCCGTTGACAGGGGTGGCCGTAAAAGTGACTTCCGTACCCGCACAGACCGGGTTTGCCGATGCTCCGATCGACACGCTCACCGGCAACAGTGGGTTCACCGTCATCGTGATGGCATTGGACGTGGCAGGATTTCCGGTAATGCAGGTTGCGTTGGAGGTCAGCACGCAGGTGATGGCATCGCCGTTGGTTGGAGTGTAGCTGTACGTCGCGTTGGTCGCACCTGAAATATTCACCGTGTTTTTCTTCCACTGGTACGCAGGCGAAGCGCCGCCGTTGACGGGAGTAGCTGTGAAGGTAACGCCCGATCCGGAACAAATTGGATTGGCTGATGCTGCTATTGATACGCTAACCGGTAAATAGGAGGTACAACCAGTTATCTGTACGTTATCGATGTACCAGTAATCGTAATTGAACAAATTCCCGGAAATGGTAAATGCCACATAGGTTGTCGCACTATTCAGGTTGTTATTTATTACCGTATTGACAATAGTTGCACTGATATTGGAGCTGGTTGTAGCCACCGACCAGGATTCCGTTGTCCAGTTCGTCCCGTCGGTGGATGACTGGATACTCAGGGTTGCACCCGTGGTATAAGCATCCAACATGTGCCGGAACGAGAGATTCAATTGACCTTGTCCCACGGTGTTTATGGGTATCGTGACGAGGCGGGTCACTCCGGGATTCACATTTTGATAGGATGATTTCATTTCATACGAAGCTCCGCCTGCATTGGCTGTAGCAGAAACCGACCAGCTATTAGTGGATCCGACACTTGCCTGCTGGGTCCAGCAGGTTGGGATGGTAGCATTGTTGAAGGTTTCTGAAAGCGGAACCATACTGACCCCGCACAGGGTCGTGAATGTCAGGTCCTCGCCATAAAAAGTCCCCACCGCGTTTGTGGCGTAAGACCTCACATGATACAGTGTGTTCGCGGATAATCCGGTGATGGTGGAGGTAAATGTCCCGGTCCCTGACCCGTCGGTGGTATGATTGCCGCTGATCGTCGGATTGGCCGATGTTCCCCAGCAAACTCCACGGGCAGTCACGGTGTATCCGCCATCGGAGGTGACATTACCTCCCGAAACAGCCGTAGCAGCGGTTATGGAAAGTGCTGCAGCGGTGGTTACCACAGCGGCGCCGTAGGTAAAGGTCAGGTCAGTACCATAGGATGTGCCGTCGGTGTTGGTCGCAACGAGCCTGTAGTGATAGGTCACACCTCCGGTAAGACCTGTTATTCCGGCATTCACGCTGACCGTTGAGGTTCCGGTTCCGGCTGAGGTCACTGCAGTCGTGTTACCATAGGCTGTAGTTGTACCCCACTCAAAATACCAGGTGGTGGCCAGTCCGTTGGGGTTCACTGTTCCGTTCAGCGTAGCCGATGTCGGGGTTACCGCGGTTGCAGCGCTGGTCACGGTGACCGGAGGATTGGAGAATCGGAAAGAGGCAATCCGGGTTTTCCAGGATGACGTTGAGGTGGTTGTCAGATATTCGGTTGTATACCAGAAAATTCCTGCGGCTGCGGGATCACAAGCCATGGCGGAATAATCCCCCCATCTTTGATAACCACTTGTTTGTGATCCTGTTCCATTGAATATTCCCTTCTCGGCAATGGTCATCGTGTTCAGGGCATCGCCGTTCTTTCTACCGGCGTACCGGATGGATGGATAGAGGCTGGCGCCGGATATGGAATATCCCATCGCGATATTCCCGTTGCCGTCCATGGCAGCGCTGGCCATCCAGCGGCTGTTACCATCCGAGGGAGCATAGGTGCCCTGCTGGTAGATGGACCAGGAACCGGTTGTCTTTCGCAGTTCATACCACCGGATCCCTGCCACCGAGGAAGAAATATCGACCGTATGGTTACACACCATGGCCTCATAGCCGGAGAACTTCCGGTATTGCAACCGGTACATCAGCCGGTCGTTAATCGGATCAAGGTTCACGGTGGTTGAAGGTTGGTCGATCCCGCTCACATTGGTGGTAAAGGCAGTGACCGGAAGTGAAAGAAAATTGGTAAAGGTCGAATTGGCCGGTGTGGTCCAATCCACATGAAATTCATAGAGACCCAGATGGTCCGTGGATGAACCATCATACATATAGACGAAATAATTGGGTGGGGATCCTGTCGGAAATGTCCCGTCGCAATCGGAAGGAAGCAAGGAAAATGCTTCGTTGGTTGATGGTAATGTAAAGGGGATCATGGTTGCGGAGGAACTTCCGGCCAACATGGCTGAACGATCATAGGCTACCGCCAGGCAACCAGCCCAGCTTTGTGGGGAGGGTGTGAACTGATTGGCCGACATATAATAGCCGTCGGGCCACACCCCGAACTTCGGGTAGTCGGGCATGTTGGAAAAGGTGTACTGATAACGGTACCAGATACCGGTGGGATCACCGGTTGCCGATACCGCGATCATCTGGTAAAAAGGTCCGTCGGGATAATTGGGCAGCGAAAACTGCGAAAAGAGCCAGCGGTCGGCCTGTTCATCATATATAACCACCGCATCGCCATCGTTGGAGTTATTTGGCAATCCCGTAAAAACAGAGCTGTTGGCCAAGGGGCCGAGCAGCAGGGTTCCGGTTTTATTGTATATAGAATAGTGGCAATTGACTACCTGGAAATAGTGGTTCGGACCCACATCACCGTGGGTGTCGGGCGGAACGACTCCCTCGGTATTCGAATTGCCTTCAAAATTCTGTAGTGTGGTATCGGTTGTCATCATCCCATTCACCGACTGCAGATAGGGATCAAAGAGGCCTCCGGGCGTGGAAACCGCCGGTTTTTTCCGGATATTGAACTTGTTTTTAACAACGCCGTCCTTCCAACTGTTATCGGCTTTCCCCGGAAACTTCTTAACCATATCCCGCAACGGAGGTGATACATCAAAGTAAACGGGATATTGCACCACCGGTCCTGTTTCGGAGTTTTGTCCGGAACTTATGGTAACCAGGGCAAGGAAAAGTGTCATGATCAAACCGGCTCGCATCACTATATTTCTCATTTTCATCAGATTATTTACAATTATTTGTTCTGTGCCAGAAATTCTGCAGCAGTACAAAGATACGATTTTCAGCATATGAAAAACAGACCCCGGGTACTTTGATTTCGCTCAGTGCCTTGAAACGTTGGACTTGTTGGACGAAGAGTTGGACGGAGAGTTAGACGAAGAGTTGGACAAAGAGTTTGACAAAGAGCGGACAATTGACAATTGACAATTGACAATGGACAATTGACAATGGACAATTGAAAACGGAAAATAAAAATCTTAATACCCTATCCGCTAATAACTTTGAGCTTTGAGCCTTGATCCTTGAGCCTTGAGCCTTGAGCCTTGAACCCTGAAACAATTGTAATCAAAGAAACAGCGTTTTTCTCCCGGTGAAAAGACAATCAAACCCTTCAGGGAGTTACTTTAAGCAGTTTAAAGGTCTCGACTTTCCCTTCGCAGACCAACCTGATAAAATAGAGGCCTGAAGGCGCCTGTGGCATCGAAAGGAGATAGGATGGCGCACCGGACAGATCCTTTGAAATGATTTTACGGCCCTGTTGATTACAGATTTCCAGGTAAATGGTAACAGGTTCCCGTCGATCCTTTAATGCAATCGTAAAGACTCCCTGCGTTGGATTGGGATAAAGAATGAAAGAAGAAGCTTGCATTTTCAGTGCAGGGTTTTCGACGCCGGTAATTGTCGAAACCATCGATGCCGGCTGAATCCCGCAATATTGTCCGATCGTGGTAACAGAACCATGAAGGTATCCTCCGGGATCGACGGTGGTTCCCGGCAGGAAAAGGATGTTCAGACCGGCAACAAAGGTTGCGCTTCCGCCATTTTGCACAAGGAAGGTTGTTCCATCGCCGGCTACCCGGATGGTTTGCAGTGCATCATAGCAGACCGACTGTCCCGCCGCGACCACGACATTCTGAACAGTCCTGTTCTGGGGAACGACATAAAGAATGGTGAAGAAATCATTGCTGAAATCGTAAATGGCATTATCCTTCATACTTTTGATCATCACCTTGTAATCGTTCCCGGGAGGTTGATCAGCCGGGATATTCCAGGGAAAGGATCCGGTGGAGGGAAGGGATGTTGCAAGAACCTGCAGGAAAGCGCCGCCTTTATAGAGTTCAATCATGACCGAATCGGGAATGTTGTCTGTCCAGGTGATGCTGTGAACTGATCCCTGGTCCCAGTTTTCTCCGCCGTTGGGGCTTGTAACCGTGATATAAGGCGGATTTACGGTTATTTTCAAGATGTTGCTTAAAACAACTCCGCAATTTCCGGATGATGCCTGGATCAGCCGATACCAGGTCGATACCGTCAATATACCGGGTGCATAACCCGGATTCACGGCTCCCGCGATGTCGGAAAAGTTGGTTCCGTCGGTCGACCGCTGCCACTGATAGCTGTAAGGAGTATAGCCTCCGGTCGGAGGGGTTGATGTCAGCGGAGCCGGAACCGTGTAATATTCGATCGTCTGTGGTGCGCTGATGGTACCCGCAGTAAGGAGTGCAGCGATTGTTACCGGTGTTATCTGGCTTGTACCCAGGCATCCGTTCTGGTCGGTCACCGTGACCTGAACAGTCCCGGTCACCGTACCGCCCGTCGTACCGGGCGCTCCCCAGAATACTGTAACAGCGGATGTTGTCTGTCCTGTAAGGATCATTGTTCCCGGAGGGCCGGTGACATTCCAGCTGTACGCCGACATACCCGGATCTGTTGAATATACATGACCGCCCGTGTTGGGGCAAACCTTATTGGCAGGATCAGTAACACTGACAACCACGGGAACGGGTAATGGATTTACCGTGATCTTGATGATGTTCGTCAATCCGGAGCCGCATCCCGAAGCCTGCTGAAAAATCCGGTACCAGGTATTCACCGTCAGCGCTCCGGGCTGGTAATCGAGGCCTGTAGCGCCCGGGATCGGGGTGAACGTAGTTCCGTTGGTAGAACTCTTCCATTGATAAGAATAGGGAGGATTTCCCCCGGTAGGGGCCACCCCGGTAAGCTTTGCCGGTGCCGTGTTGTAACAGATGCTCTGGTCGGAGCCGGCGGATCCGACGTTAAAGGGCGGCAGCACGGTTATTTTGATGATGTTGGTCAGGCCGGAACCGCAGGAAGATGCCTGCTGATACATCCGGTACCAGGTGGTTGTGGTCAGGGTTCCCGGTTGATAGGTCAATCCTGTGGCACCCGCGATGGGTGTGAAGGTGGTTCCGTTTGTTGAAATCTTCCACTGGTAAGTGTATGGCGGAGTTCCTCCCGTCGGTGGGATGCCGGTCAGTAATCCCGGGGCGGTATTGTAACAGATGGTCTGGTCCGATGCCACCGATCCGGTGATAAAAGGTGGTGAAACCGTTATTGTCAAAACATTGGTATTAACCGAACCACATCCTCCCTGGGAGGTTTGTACCTGCCGGTAACGGGTTGTCGCGGTTTGCGGCCCGGGCTGGTAGGTCAGGGTGGTCGCCCCGGGAATATCGGAATAGACCGTTTCGTTGCCCGACGATTGCCACTGGTAAATGTACGGAGTTATCCCTCCTGTGGGCGCCGTTGCGTTCAGGGCGGCCGGAGTTGTGTTGTAACAGATCGTCTGACTTGCCGTAGCCGTTCCCGGGGTCAGTTGCGGTATCACGGTCACCTTGATGATGTTGGTCAGGCCGAAGCCGCAGGAAGATGCCTGCTGGAACATCCGGTACCAGGTAGTTGTAGTCAGGGGTCCGGGTTGATAGGTTAATCCTGTGGCGCCCGCGATGGGTATAAATGTGGTACCATTGGTGGAACTCTTCCATTGGTAGGTGTAGGGCGGGGTCCCTCCCGATGGCGGGGTACCGGTCAGTAATGCCGGTGCAGTATTGTAACAGATGGTCTGGTCTGATGCCGCTGATCCGGGAACAAAGGGTGGTGTAACGGTTATGGTCACAGCATTGGTATTGACCGAACCGCATCCTCCGGAGGAGTTTTGTACCTGCCGGTAACGGGTTGTCGCGGTTTGCGGCCCGGGCTGGTAGGTCAGGGTGGTCGCCCCGGGAATATCGGAATAGACCGTTCCGTTGCCCGACGATTGCCACTGGTAACCGTAGGGAGATATTCCTCCCGTTGGTGCCGTAACGTTCAGGGCAGCAGGAGCCATGTTGTAACAGATCGTCTGGCTTGCCGTGGCTGTTCCCGGTATCAACTGCGACTGTACGGTTATCTTGATGATGTTGGTCAGACCGGAGCCGCAGGCCGATGACTGCTGGAACATCCGGTACCAGGTATTGATCGTCATCGGACCCGGTTGGTAAGTAAGGCTGGTTGCACCGGGGATCGCGCTGAATGTTGTTCCGTTGACGGAACTTTTCCACTGGTAGGTATATGGCGGAGTACCTCCCGATGGCGGTATGCCGGTCAGCAGGGCCGGGGTGCTGTTGACGCAGATCGTCTGGTCGGAAGAAACCGATCCGGGAACAAAGGGTGGTGTAACGGTTATGGTCACAGCATTGGTATTGACCGAACCGCATCCTCCGGAGGAGTTCTGTACCTGCCGGTAGTTGGTCGTTGCTGTCAGCATTCCTGGCTGGTAGGTCAGGTTTGTTGCCCCGGGGATATCGGAATAGACCGTTCCGTTGCCCGACGATTGCCACTGGTAACTGTAGGTAGGTATTCCTCCCGTTGGTGCCGTAGCGTTCAGGGCGGCAGGAGCCATGTTGTAACAGATCGTCTGGCTTACCGTGGCTGTTCCCGGTACCAACTGCGGTAACAAGGTTATCTTTATGATGTTGGTAAGACCGGAGTCGCACGACGATGCCTGCTGGAACATCCGGTACCAGGTGTTGGCGGCCAACGGACCCGGTTGGTAGGTGAGGCTGGTTGCCCCGGGGATCGCGCTGAATGTTGATCCGTTGACGGAACTTTTCCACTGGTAGGTATATGGCGGAGTACCTCCCGATGGCGGTATGCCGGTCAGCAGGGCCGGTGTTGTATTTGCGCAGATGGTTTGGTCAGAACCCACCGTGCCGGCGCTAAACGTGGATGACACCGTGATGGTGACGATGTTGGTGGTAACAGAACCCAGTTCGCCGGAAGAAGTTTGAACCTGCCGGTAACGGGTTGTCGCAGTCAGCGCTCCGGGCTGGTAGGTCAGGGTGGTTGCCCCGGGGATATCAGAATAGACTGTTCCGTTGCCCGACGATTGCCACTGGTAACTGTACGGTGTCATTCCTCCCGTGGGTATGGTGGCGCTCAGCCCCGCGGGAGCCGTATTGTAGCAAATGGTCTGATCGAAACCGGCAGTACCGGGCACCAGAGAAGGGCTTTGTGTAATCCGGATGTTGCCGGTGGAGTGATCTAATCCGGTCACGATGTATGGCTTCCCGGCCGACAGTATTCCGGCAATGATCACCAGGGCGCCTGTCAAATAAAAATGCAACGCTTTAAATGGCTTCATAACACCCTGTTTATATATGCTTGTCTGGACAATTCTAAATTTTATCATTTACGATTGGCTTCGCCGAGCTCCGCTTCGCTCCGGTTGACAAGATTGACGATTTATGAATTGAAATAAGTTCAGGATTAAGTTTTGGCAAAAAGCGAATATACAATGAAAAAGCGTCTTTACAACAACGAAACATATAAAGTCGGCTCCCGGATTTGCTTTTTCGTTTTCAATACCTTATGTTTGTATAACATTTCACCTCATCGACGATTGAAAATTCGGCGCTAAATTCTGTCTATTATGCCTGTGTTAAGGCAAACAACAGCATTTCCGCTTTTTCGACTGGAGCCAACCTGCCTGCACCGCGGAATCGTCACAGCATGGTGACTTATTACAGCAAATTGTATGTGCTGGGCGGGTATGACAACGCGAATCTTTACTGTTACCAGTCCAATGAGCCCTTGCTGGTCCAGTGCGATATCGCGGGGGCCGACGGCAACGGGATCCGGTTAAACGATGCCCATCTGAACATCCAGAACTCAAAAATCCGGAATAATACCGAGAACGGCTTTCATCTGACAAGTTCCAATCCCCCCCTTGTCAACAGCACGATTTCATACAACGGAGCCGCGGGAGTCTATTTCTCCTCCACTGCATCGGTGCCGAATTTCAGTGCATCAAGCACCACTATTGACCACAACCTTTACGCGCTGCATTATCCCTCCCCGAATGCAACTTTTTACCAACCTAACGGATCTCCCATCCTTACCGACAACACCTATAATGGCATAGCCATCAACGGTGGCGACATTACCGGGGCAAACCGTTGGTGGAACTCCATCACCTACGATTATTTTATACTGGGAACCGTAAGAATATTCCAATACAACAGATATGTGAGGCTGACGATAGAACCCGGGTATACATTGCGATTTGTTGCCGGGGCCCAGTTGCAAATCGGAATTGACAATCATGGCGGCGAATTGTGCGCCACGGGAACGGCAACTCAACCTATCACCTTCAAGGTTTTAACGACACGCCCGGTGGCTGGACCGGGATTTACTTCTATCCGCATAATGTCGATTAGGGTGGCACTTCGAATCTCGCCTATTGCAAAATAATGCAAGGGAACACCTATAATATCTACTTACTCGGTTCCGGACAGCCGGCTCTTACCAACTGCACCATCAGCAATTCCTGTACGGGAAACGTGGATCCTCCGGTCAATGTCACAAATTTTGAAAACGTCGGGAGTATTTCATTGACCCTGATTTTTGATACTACCAAACTGAGCTATGTGGATTACAGTTCGGTCAACGGGACCTTGTCGGGCGGATTGATTGCGGTTAACAGAAGCGGTAATAAAGTCAGGATGACCTGGGCATCGACAAGATGACGGTGTTCAAACAGGGAGTTCCTGAAAACCTGGCTGTTCAGAATGTCACTGTCGCGGGAGGCCAAACGGAATGTTACAATGCGACGAACCAGATCACGGTAGCCGGGAACGGAACGACATTTCTGGTTCAGAGCGGAGGTTCCGCTACGTTTATCGCGGGCGCTAAGATCCTGTTCCTGCCTGGTATATCCGTGGTATCAGGGGGATACTTACATGGCACCATAACCACGACCCAAACCTGTTGCGGAACACAGGCGCCATCAATGCCACAATTTGAGATGGGCGCCAATGAACCGGGATCGGGCGACAGCCGGTTTAGGGTTTATCCGAATCCAACGGAAGGTGATTTCACGATAGAAGATTGCGGGACCCTTGTTTATGGAACTGTACGTATTGAATTGCTTGATGTTTTCGGAAAGATCATCCGGACTGAATGCAGGCCGGCAGCTTCCAGATATACGTTCAGGTCGCAGGAGGTTCCTCCCGGTGTCTATCTGGTGCGGTTTATCTCCGGACCTGATACCCGTATTTTCAGGCTGATCATCTATTAGAGAAATTTTACGGATTATGTTTTGCAGCGGGCGGCTCAAAAAGCCGCTTTCTGCATTTTAGTGAATCCGGGCCGTGTGGCGTTTTGTACTGAGGTGGCTGAATCATGACCTCCGTGATTTTTTTTCACACAGAGAACCACGGAGAAATACACTGAGAGCCACAGAGAAAAAGTTATACATTTTCCGGATCAGATTTTCGTCAGATCGATCTGAAAATCAACCGGGTGATCGGGGGTGCTACAGTGAAGCACACACTGTTCGCAGATCTGGAGTTCGCCCTGCAACCGTTTTTTAACCATGTCTTCGATCCGTTGGCGGAGTTGCGGGATCGAAATCCTGGCGATGATTTCGTCGGCGAAGGCGAACATCAGCAACATCCGGGCGGTGTCCTCACCAATTCCGCGCTGGCGGAGGTAAAACATCGAATCGGCGTCGAGCTGCCCGGTGGTTGACCCGTGGGAACATTTAACATCGTCGTTGTAAATCTCGAGGAAGGGTTTGGAGTTGACCCGGGCGGTATCAGTCAGGAGGATATTCCGGTTGGTTTGCCGTGCATCGGTCTTTACAGCGTTGCGCCGCACCATCACATGTCCGTTGAAAACCGCACGGGCATGTTCGTCAAGAATCCCTTTGAAAAGCTCATTACTCGTACAACCCGGATGCGCGTGGTCGATGTAAAGGCGGTTGTCGACATGTTGCTTGCGGTCCATAAGGTAAATTCCGTATATCTTGGCATTTCCGCCGGGGCGGTCGAACAGTACCCGGATATTGTTTCGCAGAAGGCCGCCGTTGAGTGAGATGAAGTGTGATTCGAGGTCCGATCCCTCGCCCAGCCTGAAATAAACCGAACTTATCAGCGTGCTTTCGTTGTTCAGGTTTTGCAGTTTGTAGTGGTCAAGCGTGGCCTGGTCGCCAAGGTGGATCTCGGTGACGATGTTGGAAAAACTTGCCTGGTGATTGTAAGAATCATCACAATGTACCAACGACAGACTCGCCGAGTCGCCCAGGATGATCAGGTTTCGCGACTGAAGGAAGATGTTCCGGTCATGCTGGATCACGTTGATGACCTGAACCGGTTTCGGACTTTTGACGCGATCGGGAACATATATAAAGACCCCGTCGCTGGCGAACGCGGTATTCAGGTTGGTAAATCCCTCTCCCGGATCCTGTGACAGGGTTCCGTAATAACGATCGACCAGTTCCGGATACTTTATTTTCGCCTGGGCAAGCGATCCCATAATCATGCCGTTGCCCAGCTCCATCAGCGGAACGTCCTTTGAAACGTACCACCCGTTGAAGCTCCCGATGACGGCCGTATCGAGATGCGGGATGTTACACCGGAAGAGTTTTCGGAAATCGGGTGCGGAAGCAGGTTGTAGCGGATATTCCCATGTTTTTCCGAGGCTTTCAGAGAGGTCGGTGTGGCGCCAGGCTTCGGACCGGTTGTCGGGAAAGCCGGTGTTTTTGAATGCCTGAATTGCTTCATCCCTGAGGCGGGCCATTTTCGGCGTATCGGCCGAAAGTAATACAGACCTTTGTTCCTCAAAAAGTTCGATAAACCTTTGGTTTGTGACTATTTGGTTATTTTCAGTGCTCATGATCGCTTGGTAACATGATCCTGTCCCGGACAGGGAACGGATGCGTTCGATTATTCCCGCTCTTTTTTGATCCAGTCGTAACCCTTTTCTTCAAGCTCCAGCGCCAGTTCTTTACCGCCTGATTTAACGATCCGTCCTTCGAACAACACATGCACGAAATCGGGAACGATGTAATCCAAAAGTCGCTGGTAGTGGGTGATCACGACAAAAGCGTTGTCGGGCCTGCGCAGGCGGTTCACACCGTTCGCCACGATGCGGAGGGCGTCAATATCGAGACCCGAATCAGTTTCGTCAAGGATGGCGAGCATGGGCTCAAGCATAGCCATCTGGAAAATCTCGTTTTTCTTCTTCTCCCCTCCCGAAAACCCTTCATTAACCGACCGGTTGGTCAGGTTGGAAGTGATCTCAACGAGTTTCTTTTTCTCCTCCATGAGCCGGATGAAATCGCCGCCGGGCAGCGGATCGAGACCCCTGTGCTTCCGCAGCTCATTAACGGCCGTACGCATGAAATTGGTAATGCTGACGCCCGGTATCTCGACCGGATACTGGAAGCCGAGAAAGATCCCTTCGCGGGCGCGTTCTTCCACCGACATTTTCAGCAGGTTCTTTCCCTGGTATGACACATCCCCAGATGTCACCTCGAAAACATCCCTGCCGGCGATCACGGAAGCAAGGGTACTTTTCCCCGTCCCGTTCGGTCCCATGATGGCGTGGACCTCGCCTTTGTTAACTTCCAGGTCTACCCCTTTTAAAATCTCTTTACCGTTTATACCGGCATGTAAGTTTTTTATTGACAGCAACATATTTAATGAATTCAAAGGTCAAATTAGGCGTTGGGAATTGGGTGTTGGGAATTAGGGAAAAAAGTTTAAAGTTCTCAAATTAGGCATTGGGCGTTGGCCATTAGGACAAAAAAGTTAAAAGATCAAGGCTCAAGGCTCAAAGTTCAAACGTTTCAGGGTTTCAGGGTTTCAGAGTTCAAGCCTCAAGGCTCAAGGCTCAAAGTTCAAATTTCAAAGCTCAAATTCTCAAATTAGCACATTAGCACATTTTCACATTCTCATATCCTCAAATCTTTTTCCATTTTCCATTGTCAATTTTCCATTGTCAATTGTCCATTGTCCATTGTCCATTCTTGTCCGCTCTTCGTCCAACGGGTCCGGTCATCCAACACTTCCTTCAAGGGAGATGGCAAGCAGTTTCTGGGCTTCGACGGCGAATTCCATCGGCAGCTTTTTGAGCACCTCCCGGGCATACCCGTTCACGATAAGTCCGATCGCCTGTTCGGTGTCGATTCCTCTTTGCTGACAATAGAAAAGCTGATCTTCAGATATCTTTGACGTGGTTGCTTCATGTTCAACAACCGACGATTTATTGTCGACCTGGATATACGGGAAGGTATGCGCGCCGCAATGTTCACCCAGCAGGAGCGAATCGCACTGGCTGTAGTTGCGCGAATTGACTGCATTCTTCGAAATTCTTACCAGCCCGCGGTATGAATTGTTGCTCTTACCGGCAGAGATGCCTTTAGAGATGATGGTGCTCCGGGTGTTCCTGCCCAGGTGCATCATTTTGGTACCCGTGTCGGCCTGCTGGTGGTTGTTGGTGACAGCGACGGAATAAAATTCACCGACCGCATGGTCGCCGAGCAGGATGCAGCTCGGGTACTTCCAGGTTATGGCCGAACCCGTTTCAACCTGGGTCCAACTGATCTTTGAATTGCTGCCCTTACAAATCCCGCGTTTGGTAACGAAGTTATAGATGCCTCCTTTGCCGTTCTTATCTCCCGGGTACCAGTTCTGAACCGTCGAGTATTTGACTTCGGCATCCTTCATGGCCACGATCTCCACGATGGCGGCGTGAAGCTGATTCTCATCGCGCCGTGGCGCCGTGCATCCCTCCATGTAACTCACGTAAGCGCCTTCGTCGGCAACGATCAGTGTACGTTCAAACTGGCCGGTATTGGCCGCATTGATCCGGAAATAGGTAGAGAGTTCGACCGGGCACCGAACCCCTTTCGGGATGTAGCAGAACGATCCGTCGCTGAATACTGCCGAATTGAGGGCGGCGAAATAGTTATCGGTGTACGGAACGACCGATCCCATGTACTGTTTCACCAGGTCGGGATGTTTTTGAACCGCCTCGCTGAACGAACAAAAAATAATTCCATGCTTCGCGAGGGTATCTGAAAAAGTCGTCTTCACCGATACACTGTCGATGACTGCATCGACTGCCACTCCGGCGAGTTTCTTCTGCTCTTCAAGCGAAATGCCCAGTTTGTTGAATGTAGCAAGCAGTTCCGGATCAACCTGATCGAGGCTTTCCAGATCCTTCTTCTTTTTGGGGGCAGCATAATAGATGATATCCTGAAAATCGATGGGATCAATCTTCAGATGGGCCCAGGTGGGTTGCTTCAGCGTCAGCCAGTGGCGGAATGCCTTCAGGCGGAATTCAAGCAGAAATTCGGGTTCATTCTTCTTTGCCGATATGTAAAGGATTGTCTCTTCGGAAAGACCCCGCGGAGCCAGCTCCGTTTCAATATCTGTTACAAAGCCATACTTATATTCCCCCTGCGTGACCTGATCGAGTATATGGTTGGCGTCGGATTCCATGTATTGAAATTTAAAACAAATGTATCCAATTTCTTCCTGGTTCGAGGTCCAGGAACCGATTGCAAAGATATAAAAATTTAAGTATTGAAATACCTAAAAGAAAAAAATGCAACAGAAAGACGCGATGTTAAACAATACCGGTGGTGGTTTTTGAACCAGGGACCTGACCGATCACTCCAGGAGTCAATTCGTGACGTATTTGACAAAAGCATCCAGGTTATAACCACATTGAAGGATCTCGGTGCGGTGTTGCCGGTAAAAGTCGGCAATGACCTCCGACGGCACGACCGCGTTCAGTCCGTAATGAATAACATCACTGTTGCCCGTAAAGATCCTTCCGGTATAGGGTATCCAGTCAAGGTCGGTATTGGCGCCGGAATCAGGCCTCAGCATGTTTTCGCGGGAAGAGCTTACCGTTTTTACCAGTCCGACCATCTCGAAACAATTGCCGGTGGTGCGCCGGGCAACCAGGATGCCTCCGCTGAAACCCTTATTCAGCAATGCATCCACCGAAAATTCACCCATTGGGCGTTTCGGGGCCGGGCTTACCAGGCCTGATGTTATCACGAGATTCCCCATGGGAAAACCGAAAACATATACGAAGTTTCCCCATCGCAGCTCCCGGGAATGACCGAGAGGACAGGTGAGGGTGGCGATCGTATCAACGGGAACTTCACAATCTTTACCCAGGATGGCCAGATCAGTGTTTTCATCGGAGGCCAACACGGTAAAGGATCCGCAACCGGAAAAGTCTTTTACCCAGTTCTCCTGTTTTTCACGGATAGAGATGCTCCGGATGTAGCCGGAGGGGATTCCATCGACGGGATCGAACCAGTTGATCAGGGTATCGGGCGACGAAACGATATGGGCGCAAGTCAGCAGGGCAACCCGTGCATGGCCGGCGGCCACTACTGTTCCGGAACCAAAGGCAGTCTCGCTGGTTGATACGATTCCCCATGCAGCATCTTTAAATGATCCATTTTTCAGGTGGAACGAGGTGATCTTTGAGTCACTCCTGAACTTGTAGGTTGTATAATATGAAACGCTGTACACCTTTTTAACGGAGCGGGTAATCTGTTCCAGCGAGGCAGAAACCTCGTCGTTCGGAAAGCCGCTGGAATAGGTCGGCCGGTCCACTGTTAACTTACCGGTAATCTCTTTCTTCCCGGAGCATCCTGAAAATAATACAAATGATACAAAACATAAAACCGGTACAATTATTTTCATTTGCGAATGGTTCAGTATCTGTTATAAGAGCAGATCGTTTCAATAGGTTTCCTGATTTTTTGGCGAATATCCGGTTTCGCCGGATAGCCGATCGAGATGATGAGTTCGGTGCGCTTATTCCGGGGGATTTGGAGCAGCTTTTGCACGGCCGGCTCATCAAACCAGCCCATGATGCAGGTTCCAAGTCCTTCAGAGGCAGCCTGCAGGCAGAAATGTTCAACGGCAATACCAATATCCATGAGGGTATACGGCTTATTTTTAAGGATGGTTCCCAGTTTTGATGTCAGGTTAGGTTCTTCACGCACCACGACAGCGAGAACCGGGGCCTGCCGGGCAAACTTGTTAAATCCGAGGACATATGAAGCGGCGGCTTTGGCGATCTTTTCCTTTAGTTCCGGATCATCGACGAGGATGATTTTCCAGGGTTGTGCATTGCAGGCTGAAGGCGCCAACCGTAAAGCTTCCAGGCACCGGTCGAGTTTTTCTTTTTCCACCGGACGGTCAGGATCATAGGAGCGTACGCTTTGACGGATTTTTACGAGATCAAGAAAATTCATGAATACTTTTTCCAGCAAAAATAATAGAAACCTGGTTGATTTTTTGGTCCGATACCAAAGGTATTTGATGAAAGGAATGTTCTATTCTCGAACACCGGATTCAGATTACGCAGCAAAGCGTGGCAAACAAGGCCCGGAGATCCGGATTGTTACTTTTTCGCGGCAAATTTCCCAATCAGAAGGGCGATAATGATCGCGATATAAAGCTGTCCTGAAATGGCAATGAATGTTGCAAATGACCTGGCATAGGGCTTCAGCGGGACAATATCGCCATATCCCACGGTTGCCATGGTGATGAATCCGAAATAGTTTGATTTACTTACCAGGAGCCGGGTACGCTCCGGCAGGTCAGGTTCGGCAGGAAGGTTGAAGGCAAGGGGATCGTATTGGATCATCGCCCCGACAATCACCGAAAAGCCGAGACCCAGCAACAAGTACCCGGCAATGGATTGCAGGATGACACGGGCATTTATGTTTCGGGTTGATGCTATCTGTCCGATAATAAAGAATATCATGATTAAAAAAAACAGCACATTCAACGCCCTCGATATCTCATTGAGAAGCGTCAGATGAAAAATCTCCGTGATCCACTCCATGATGGTGGCCCCGATCGACAATCCCAACACTGTCGACCGTCTTCGTTCGAGCGACATGACGCCTGAAATAAAGATCAGCGTAAATACGGAGTTGTGAAATGTATTTCCCAGTGTGCCGGGAACTACCGGTATTACAAAGGCACAGAGAAATACCGAAATCACCAGGACAGAATTCCATATGATTCGGGGTCGCGATTCTTCTATTTCCATAATATGTTAATTGTCAGCATAAAACTTATTGGGATGGAAAAATTTACGATTAAACAAGATTTTCGATTGAATAAGATTTACAATTGACAAAATTGACGATTTATGAAGAGGGGTTAAAATTAATACAAACAATTAATTCATCTATTCAAGGTCGTCACATTATTTTCGACCGGGGTTCCATTCTCCGGATCTTGCTACCTTTGCACGCAAGAAAAGGTAATTCCCTTCTGATGTTCGAAAAAAAAGATCAAAAACAGGCAGGAAAATCTTCAGAGCTCACGGCCCTGTCGGAACTGGGTGAGTTCGGTTTGATCGACCGGCTCACAAAAAACATTCAGTGCTTTCATCCTGAAACGCTGAAGGGCGTCGGCGACGATGCGGCCGTTATTGCTACCGGCGACAAAGTCATGCTCCTTTCGACCGACCTGTTGGTCGAGGGCATTCACTTTGATCTGACCTATATGCCTTTGAAGCATTTGGGATATAAAGCGGCAGTCGTCAACATTTCCGACATTGCCGCCATGAACGGGATCCCGCTGCAGATGACCGTTTCTATTGCCGTATCCAGCCGTTTCCCGGTCGAAGCACTCGACGAACTTTATTCGGGGATCCTTACGGCTTGTGAAAAGTACCACGTCGACCTGGTCGGCGGGGATACCAGTTCGAGCGTGAAAGGGCTCCTGATCTCGGTGACCATCACCGGAACGGCCCGGCCGGAGGAGGTTGTTTACCGCAGCAGCGCCCGGTCCGGAGATTTGCTTTGTGTAACAGGGGATCTGGGCAGCGCCTACATGGGACTGTTGATCCTGGAGCGGGAGAAGAAGGTGTTTCAGGCAAATCCTGCCATGCAACCCGAACTCTCCGGTTTCGATTACCAGATCGGGCGTCAGCTAAAGCCCGAAGCCCGGACCGACATCCGGAAGGTCCTGATGGGAGCCGGTATCAGACCCACGGCCATGATCGACATTTCCGACGGACTTGCTTCAGAGATTCTGCATCTCTGTAAGCAGTCGAAAACGGGTTGCCGTTTGTTTGAAGAGAAAATCCCTATTGACCCGCAAACGCGTGAACTTGCCCTCGAATACAACATCATTCCCACCATTACTGCCCTTAGCGGAGGAGAGGATTATGAACTGCTCTTCACAGTAAGCCAGTCGGATTATGAAAAGATCAAGGATATCGAAGGAATTACGATCATCGGCCACATGACGGATAACTCCGGCGAAAAGGTGATGATCACTCCTGACGGGAAGCAGGTGGAGCTCACGGCACAGGGGTGGAACGCTTGGACGAAGAGTTAGACGAAGAGTTGGACGAAGAGTTGGACGAAGAGCGGACGAAGAGTTAGACGAAAAGTTGGACGAAGAGCGGACGAAGAGTTGGACCTGAGGACTGGGGACTGGCGGACGACTGCTAAAAATTGCAAATGTTTTTTTTTGGTCGGGAATGTTATTGGTTTATAGCCTGAAGTAGTTTGTTAAGTTGGTTTGTGAGTTTTTCTTTACTGTCTCTATTCTTTTCCACTTTGTGAGGGTTGACATGAATAAATTTCACCTAACTATTTTGTGAATTATAATATTAGGTACCTTTGATATGTTACAATTAGGTGATATGCAAAGATTTTGATAGATCAAGATGATTATATAAATGCATATCACCTATTTATAAGTTGCAGTTTTATACCTGTAATGGAAAATATTGCTCATATCAAGAAATCCGATGATGGGAATTTTGAGGTTCAGACACTTGTGGATCATTTTAATGGAACGGCGCAATTAGCCGCTGCATTTGCTGCTGAATTTTCAAACTCCGATTGGGGTCAAATACTTGGCCTTTGGCATGACTTAGGAAAATATTCCAATGAGTTTCAGGATTATATCAAAAAGAATTCAGGGTTCGAAGAGGATGATCAGAAGGTAGCAAAAACAGACCATACCTCAGCTGGGGCTATCCTTGCCAAAGAACTTTTCCCCCCACCTTATTGGCAGACATTGGCTTATTGCATCTCCGGCCATCATGCCGGGCTCCTTAATTACCTACCGGAAATAGGCATTTCAGGAGACCTGTCTGCACGGCTTCAAAAAGTCCGGCTCCTTCACGGAATCAAGAGTATAATACCGGAAAATCTGCTAAATACGTGCAATCTGACACCCCCGGCAGGAAAACCAATTCATCCAACCCAAGTTCATTTATGGGTAAGGATGCTGTTCTCATGTCTTGTCGATGCCGATTTCTTAGATACGGAACAATTCATGAATCCCGTATTGCATGCACAACGCCGGGACCACGCCACCTTCCATGATCTAAACAAGCTTCTGTCGAACCACATGACTAAACTTGCAGCAGGTGCCCCTCCTACAAAAGTCAACCAGATCCGGCAACGTGTCCTTGCAGATTGTCTGACCGCTGCTAAACTACCTCCCGGATTTTTCTCTCTTACCGTTCCGACGGGTGGCGGAAAAACGCTCGCATCCATTGCCTGGGCGCTGCAACATGCCACCTCCTTTGGAAAAAAGCGAATTATTGTGGGCATTCCCTATACGAGTATCATCACCCAAACCGCACGGATTTACCGAGACATCTTCGGCAACAGCAATGTCCTGGAACATCACAGCAACCTCGACGACTCACTCAGCACCCAGGAACGAAAACTCGCCGCCGAAAACTGGGATGTTCCCATCGTCATTACGACGAACGTGCAGTTATTCGAGTCGCTATTTTCAAACCGGACATCACAGTGCAGAAAACTACACAACCTCGTTAACAGTGTCATCATTCTTGACGAGGCGCAAATGCTTCCCGTCGGTTTCCTGAAGCCGGTACTTTCGGTCTTGCAAAGCCTTGTTGATCTCTTTGGGGTTTCGGTATTAATTTCTACGGCTACTCAGCCTGTCCTGACCGGTCGCATCGGTGGTACCGGTAAAAATTCTTTTGATGGAATACCAAAGGAAAAGATACGGGAAGTTTGCAGCGACATCAACGAACTTTCAAAGGATCTGCAACGTGTGGAATTGAACATGCCTGACGAACTGAACCAGTCCGTTGACTGGCAGGAAATTGCGAATGAACTGATACGGTTTGAGCAGGTTCTTTGCGTGGTCAATACACGTAAGCAATGCCGTACCTTGTTCGAGCTCATGCCTCCGGGCACCATTCATCTTTCGAGAATGATGTGTTCTGCCCATCTGACGGAAACTATTGACCTGATAAAGCAGAAACTGGCGGAGAACCAACCGGTCAGGATAATCAGCACACAACTTATTGAGGCTGGCGTTGACATTGACTTCCCGGTGGTTTACAGGGCACTCGCCGGAATGGATTCCATTGCCCAGTGTGCGGGTCGATGCAACCGTGAAGGAAAGCTCAATGCGAACGGACGACTTGGGTACACGAAGGTTTTCATTCCCCCGCAAGGCGCTCCCCCAGGACTCCTCCGCAAAGGTGCCGATACCACCAAAGAAATGATCGCCGTCAGTAAAGATCAAAACATAAACTGGTTATCTCCTGAATCTTATACAGCATACTTTCACAACTTGTTTAGCAAAGCGGACCAATTCGACCAGGGGGATATTGAAGGAACCCTCTGGAACGATGCCCATCAAATGAAATTTCAATTTGCAACGGCTGCCCGTGACTTCAAACTCATCGACGACAAGGGTGCCCGTAGTATTATTGTCGGGTTCAAAGAGGGTAACGACCTGATCCAGCTCCTTAAAAGAAAAGGGCCGGCACCGTGGCTTATGCGCAAACTTCAGCGATTTACAGTCTCTGTAAGCGAACGTGACTTTCTTGATCTCATGAAATACCGGATGATCGAGGACCTTCATGGGTGCTGCATCCAGGCTGATCCTCATCTTTATGATCATACACGGGGGCTGGTGCTGAATAATGAATGGATCGAAGAGATATTTATCCTATAAATGTAATGACATGGAGTACTTCAACAAAACATTCTGTCTTGAAGTCTGGGGCGATTATGCCTGTTTTACACGACCTGAGATGAAAGTGGAACGCGTAAGCTACGATGTGATCACCCCGTCGGCTGCCCGTGCCGTGTTCGAGGCCATCTTCTGGAAGCCGGCCATCCGGTGGAACGTCCAACGGATCGAAGTCCTGGAACCCATCCGGTGGATTTCGGTCAGGCGAAATGAGATCGGCAAGCTGATTAGTCCTAAGGCACCTCACCTGTTCATCGAGGAAGACCGGCAGCAAAGGGCGGGGCTGTTTTTACGCGACGTGGCTTACCGCCTGTATGCTGCATTGGAATTCATTCCTGTCTCAAAAAGGTCAACGGTCAGAACAACAATCTCGGAGAGCCTGGCAGATGATACTGAAAAAGCCCTTCTGACGGAGATTGAAAATCACGGCGACCCGATCCGGGATGAAAATCCGGGCAAATACAATGCAATGTTCGAACGAAGAGCAAGAAAAGGGCAATGTTTCAATCAGCCCTACCTCGGATGCAGGGAGTTTACTGCAAATTTCAAACTGATCGAAGATCCGGACCAAGAGGCCCGTCAACCCATCATCGATGACAGAGAATTCGGATTCATGCTTTACGACATGGATTTCACCCTGGAGAAGCCCAGTCCAATGTTTTTCAGGGCAAGCATGAAAAAAGGAGTGATATTGGTTCAACCGGTTGAAAGTTAGGAGGCACACAAATGATCTTACAGGCACTGTACGAATATTACCAGCGAAAAGCCGCCGATCCAAACGGGAATATCGCTCCGCCGGGTTTCGAGTGGAAAGAGATCCCGTTCATAATCGTGGTGGACGACAAGGGGACGTTCATAAACCTGGAAGATACCAGGTCAATGGAAGGAAAGCATAAAAAGGTAAAGAAATTCCTGGTGATTAAAACCAAAGGAAGGTCCGGGACTAACGGCTGGCAAGTTAGCAATGTATTATGGGACCACCAGGGTTATGTATTGAATTATCCCAAGGATGATTCAGAAAAGGCAAAAGTAATGGCTCAAAAGCAGCACACTGTGTTCAGGCAACTTGTCTCTGATCTTTCCAATCGATATCCTTCCAACCTCCAGTTCCGGGCTTTAACGAAGTTTTATGAGAATCCGGCGGAGATGCTTAAAGTTTTTAACCATCAAAATTGGGCGGATTGTCAGAAAATGCCCGGGGTAAACCTGTCATTTCGTGTGGCTGGATCACCGTCCATTGTATCGGAGGATCGTGATCTTTACGCTTCAGTCAATAATAATCAGGGATCTGCAGAAGCCGGACCAATCGACCTGATGGAAGGCATTTGCCTGGTTACCGGTATGCGGGGAGCGATCACTCAGTTGCACTCCAGAACCCCTGTACCTGGAGGCGAATCCAATGGAAAACTGGTCAGCTTTCAGAAGAACAGCGGATACGATTCGTATGGCAAGGAACAGGGGCTCAATGCCCCGGTATCTAAGGCTGTTGAGGATGCATATACTACGGCACTGAATGAACTTTTGGGTAAAGATTCGCGCAACAAGTTCAAGATGGCTGACACTACCGTCGTTTTCTGGGCACATAAACAGGTGGATTTTGAAGCTCAATTCCCTGCTTTTTTTTCAGCACCTGAAAAAGACGACCCGGATCGAAACATCAAGGAGGTGCACGCATTTTTCGAATCGGTTTATACCGGAAAATTGAACCTTGACGGGAACACCCCGTTTTATGTTCTTGGACTCTCCCCCAACGCAGCAAGAATCTCTGTCAGGTTTTGGAAATCATCCACAGTAGCAGCGTTTGCAAACAACCTTGTCCGGCATTTCACCGATCTTGAGATGGTTAAAAGCAAGTTTGAGGACAAAGAGCATTACTCGTTGTTCAACCTACTGACTGCCTGCGTCTTCGAACATAAAATCGATAACGTGCCACCTTATCTGCCGGCTAAACTGATCGAATGTATCCTTGATGGTTCCGTTTATCCGGAGTCGCTTCAACAACAGTGTTTACGCCGGATCCGAGCCGAACAATCCATCAGCAGAGTCCGGGCTGCCATATTAAAAGCATGTCTCAACCGTAAAATATCCATTTACAAAAAATCCGAAAAACCTATTACCATGGCACTTGATAAAGAAAACAACAACCAGGGCTACCTCTGTGGCCGGTTATTTGCCGTGCTCGAAAAAATCCAGGAGGATGCACAGGGCAATGCCAACATCAGGGAGCGCTATTACGGCGCTGCATCCAGCACTCCGGTCACCGTTTTCGGACGGATGCTCAACATAAAGAATCACCACATGGCCAAACTTGGCGGGGGTACTAAAGTCTATTATGAGAAACTGCTCCAGGAAATCATGGAAGGGGTTGACAGCACCGGATTACCGGCTCATCTTTCATTGGATGACCAAAGCCGGTTTGCCATCGGCTATTACCACCAACGCCAGGATCTGTTTACGAAAAAGGATAAATCAACAAATTAACATAGGAGATACAACCATGTCAGAGATCATTAAAAACCGTTATGATTTTGCCCTGCTGTTCGATGTGACCGATGGAAACCCCAACGGCGATCCCGATGCCGGAAATCTTCCCAGGGTGGATGCTGAAACCGGAATGGGACTGGTAACCGACGTCTGTCTGAAACGAAAAGTCAGGAACTACGTACAGATCGTCAAGAATGCCGTGAAACCCTACGACATCTATGTAAAGGAAAAAGCAGTTCTGGGACGCGCCCATGTTGAAGCCTTCCAGGACCTCAAGATCGAATTAGGTGAAGGAGGGAAAATTGCAATCCCGTCAGGTTTAGCAGAAAGAATCATGGAATTATCCCTTCCGGAAGGCCTTTCTATATCAGAAGAAGAGAGTGACAGTGGGGATACTATTGAATATCTGAATATAGCAGCTGATTTTGACAAGAAACAGTTAGCTGATTTTTGGAAAGAAAATAAGGAATTGGTTAAAGCGAACGGTGACATTAAGAATTTCATTGATGGGGCTTCAAAAAACATAAAAACAAGAAAACCCACGGGGGATGAAACTGAAAAAGGCAGAAAGTGGATGTGCACTAATTTCTATGATATCAGAACCTTTGGTGCAGTTCTTTCCCTTAAGTCAGCCCCCAACTGCGGACAAGTTCGAGGTCCCATTCAATTCACCTTCGGTCGCTCGGTGGAACCTGTTGTTGCCCTGGAGCACAGCATCACCCGCATGGCGGTTGCGACCGAAGCCGAAGCCGAGAAACAGGGTGGCGACAACCGCACCATGGGAAGAAAGTTCACCATTCCTTACGGGTTGTATCTGGCAAAGGGGTTTATTTCACCCTACCTTGCGGAACAAACCGGTTTTAGCCAGGATGACCTGAAACTCTTCTGGGAGGCGCTCATCAATATGTTCGACCAGGATCATTCTGCCGCCCGAGGCATGATGAGTACCCGAAAAGTTTTCATCTTCGAACATTCAACTGCCCTGGGAAATGCCCCGGCGCACCGGTTGTTCGACCTGATCCGGATTGGCAAGACCGAAGCATCGTCAAAAAAACCGGCTCGTTCATTCAACGATTATAGCGTTACCATTGATCGCGCAGATATTCCGGCAGGGGTCACCCTGATCGAATTGCCCTGATAAGATTGATAAGGGATGGCTTTTAACGGCTACTGAATTTCTCAACCATCAATTCCTTGTAATAAAGACATGTGCGGTATGTATGCAGAAGATGATCTGCTAATGTTATCAGGTATCCAGCATTTTGCATTTTGCAAGCGACAGTGGGCCCTGATCCACTTAGAACAGGTCTGGGCAGAAAACCGGCTGACGGTAGAAGGTCACCACCTGCACGAAAGGGTGGATGATCCGTTCCAGGATACATCCCGTAAGACTGTTATCATATGCCGGTCCATTTCGGTTGTGTCGCTGCGTATCGGATTATACGGCATCGCCGACGTTGTGGAATTTCATTCCAGTGATAGCGGTGAGAATGCAATGCCATTACCCCATCATCCAGGCTACTGGCGTCCTGTTCCGGTGGAATACAAACGTGGAAAACCGAAACCCGACGAAAGGGATGAAGTCCAGCTTTGTGCACAGGCGATATGCCTTGAAGAAATGTACGGCATCACTCTGACTCACGGATACCTTTATTACGGTGAGACCCGGCACCGGTTCGCGGTAGATTTCACGGATGAAATCCGGCATCTCGTTGAACAGTATGCAGCGCAGATGCATTCCTGCTATGAAAGGAGAATAACACCTCCCCCGGAGTATGCCCCACGTTGCCGGTCCTGTTCGTTGGTCAATGACTGCCTGCCCAGGCAAAAGGTGCGCTGGAAATCGGTTCAAAGCTATTTATCTATTTTGGCAGATTAATCATGCGGAAATTACTCAACACATTGTACATCACCACTCCTGAGTCATATTTATCCAAGGATGGTGAGAATGTTGTTATTCGGGTTGGAAGTGAAGAGAAATTCCGCATCCCGGTTCATAACATTGAAGGGATCGTATGTTTCGGGTATATTTCGGTAAGTCCGGCGTTAATGGGATTGTGCACTGAAAGAAACGTCGGAATCAGTTACTTATCCGAATATGGTCGATTCATGGCCAGGGTTTCCGGTAAAGTCAAAGGCAATGTTCTGTTAAGGCGGGAGCAATACCGGTTTGCGGATAGTGACCGGTCACTGGAGGTGGCACGATTATTCATTTCCGGAAAAATAGCCAATTGCCGTGCAGTAATCAACAGGGCAATCCGCGACCATGGTACAGAAATGAACATCAGCCCGCTCAGCGAAACGGCAGAGTTGCTTCATAACAGGCAGAAACAGGCATTCTGTGCATCCGATAAGGATCTTTTGCGGGGATACGAAGGAGATGCAGCCATGACTTATTTTGGCGTTTTTCACCACATGATTGTTTGTCAGAACAAAGACTTTCCGTTCACTGGCCGAAACCGAAGACCTCCCAGAGACAATGTCAATGCCCTGCTATCGTTTGTCTACACTTTGTTGGGACATGATGTACAGTCTGCCCTTGAAACAGTCGGGTTGGATCCCTATGTCGGATTCCTTCATACGGACCGACCTGGCAGAATCAGCCTTGCGCTGGATCTGATGGAGGAACTCAGGCCATACCTGGCTGACCGGCTTGTTCTTTCATTGATTAACCGGCGACAGGTGACTGCCAAAGGATTCCTGAACCGGGACGAATCGGGAATCATCATGGATGATGACACGCGCAAGGAGGTGCTGACTGCCTGGCAAAGGCGTAAGCAGGAGGAAATCCGACATCCGTTTCTGGATGAGACAATTCCTTTGGGATTATTGCCTTATGTGCAATCTCTATTGTTAGCGCGATATCTTAGAGGGGATTTGGACGAATACCCGGTGTTTATTGTAAAATAGCAAAAGCTCATGTTAGTTCTTATCACCTATGATGTTGAAACGGTACATGCCGAAGGAAGGAGACGTTTGAGAAAGGTGGCTAAACAATGTGTTAATTTTGGTCAGCGCGTCCAGAATTCTGTGTTCGAGTGTCATCTGGATCCTGCACAGTTAGCCGACTTAAAGCACACCTTGACGAAACTGATCGACACTGAAAAGGATAGTCTGAGGTTTTACTACCTTGGAAACAAATGGGAGCATAAAGTGGAGCATGTCGGAGCAAAAGAAGGATACGATCCAAATGCTCCGCTGATTTTATAATTCCGCGAACCCCATGTGCGCATCAATTCCTTAGACCTATCGCAATATTTGATAATGAATCGGTTACATTAGGTTTGTTGGCAGTAACTGTCATTAATTTAGAGCAATTTTTCAGTTACGCGGAATGAACCGAATAACAAATTATAATTCAATTTGTTACATTTGTACAGTCGCGCCCCTCGTGGGCGCGTGGATTGAAACTTCTGAACCAAGTGCCTTAATTCTAAACACCGTCGTCGCGCCCCTCGTGGGCGCGTGGATTGAAACCCTATCAAAATACATAGAATTACAAGCGGGTGGTGTCGCGCCCCTCGTGGGCGCGTGGATTGAAACAACTGTTACTTTGTCGATAATCTGGAACAAAAGATTGTCGCGCCCCTCGTGGGCGCGTGGATTGAAACCGGAAAAATCAGGACGAAAGGAAAGTCAGATGTGTCGCGCCCCTCGTGGGCGCGTGGATTGAAACACTTTTGGCCGGGCAAGGGGATTTAGAGGTATCGGTCGCGCCCCTCGTGGGCGCGTGGATTGAAACAGGCCGATCATCGTTGCAACTTGTGAGGCTGTCAGTCGCGCCCCTCGTGGGCGCGTGGATTGAAACAAGTGAATGATCGATCTTAAATACCCGTCGCCGGTCGCGCCCCTCGTGGGCGCGTGGATTGAAACAAGCTGTCATTAATCCTTACTCCAAGAGCATCAAGTCGCGCCCCTCGTGGGCGCGTGGATTGAAACAAGGCTGCCGTGATCCCTTCGCTGATCGCCTCGGGTCGCGCCCCTCGTGGGCGCGTGGATTGAAACCCGCAAGCCGTTGCAATCCTTAACCGCAGATCAAGTCGCGCCCCTCGTGGGCGCGTGGATTGAAACAGGAAAGTCAAACAATACGACCGCTTACCGGAGTCGCGCCCCTCGTGGGCGCGTGGATTGAAACCCACATCACACCGACGTTTGATGATCCCCACATCGTCGCGCCCCTCGTGGGCGCGTGGATTGAAACAGGCAAGCTACCTGATCCGGTCACGGTCGCAGGGTCGCGCCCCTCGTGGGCGCGTGGATTGAAACTACGGGAGTTCTACCAACGCCTTGCCGGGTCTGGTCGCGCCCCTCGTGGGCGCGTGGATTGAAACAAACGATGACATAGACATTTGACTAGAGATGTGGTCGCGCCCCTCGTGGGCGCGTGGATTGAAACATCAAACAATGGCGATACTTTCAATAAACAATTAGTCGCGCCCCTCGTGGGCGCGTGGATTGAAACCTGCAGGACCAGCTCCGTATTATCCTGCCACAAGTCGCGCCCCTCGTGGGCGCGTGGATTGAAACTCTGGAACATACGGCGTTTGAAATTGTCCGGCAGTCGCGCCCCTCGTGGGCGCGTGGATTGAAACATCCGGATATGAAGATACCAACAAAAAAAGATGTCGCGCCCCTCGTGGGCGCGTGGATTGAAACATAACCAGTATCATGCTATTGATCCAGCCTAATTTGTCGCGCCCCTCGTGGGCGCGTGGATTGAAACGTTGAGAAGCGCAAGAGTATCGCCCACCAGAAGTCGCGCCCCTCGTGGGCGCGTGGATTGAAACCGATATGCTGATGACCTGGTGATCTTGTCAGATGTCGCGCCCCTCGTGGGCGCGTGGATTGAAACATTCGATTACGTTGACAAAATGAGGGTCGAAAGTCGCGCCCCTCGTGGGCGCGTGGATTGAAACGCAAAAGTTTGATGAGGTCGAACCTCCCGGACGGGTCGCGCCCCTCGTGGGCGCGTGGATTGAAACTCAAGTGCGGGAACGCCACCAACGCCATCACCAGTCGCGCCCCTCGTGGGCGCGTGGATTGAAACTTTGAAAAATGAAATCTTCCGCCTCCTCCTCCGGTCGCGCCCCTCGTGGGCGCGTGGATTGAAACTTTGAAAAATGAAATCTTCCGCCTCCTCCTCCGGTCGCGCCCCTCGTGGGCGCGTGGATTGAAACCCCGTCGATCAACTCGTAAACCTCCCAGTGCCCGTCGCGCCCCTCGTGGGCGCGTGGATTGAAACAAAATAGCTTTCGCGTACTCAAATTGGTCGTTGGTCGCGCCCCTCGTGGGCGCGTGGATTGAAACATTTTTATTGCCGCTGCCCTGCGGTCTTGTTGAGGTCGCGCCCCTCGTGGGCGCGTGGATTGAAACTGCAAAGTTGGGAAAACCAAAGGGCCGCAAAAAGTCGCGCCCCTCGTGGGCGCGTGGATTGAAACACGAAGATGAAGTCGAGATCATCTCGGAATTTGGTCGCGCCCCTCGTGGGCACGTGGATTGAAACAAAAATATGAATGAACTACCCCGCAGCAAGCTACGGGGTATCTGGGAACAGAGCTAACTGTTTCCCTTTGTACAAAACTATATAATCTTTCTCAATCCCTTGTTCACGAACGTATTTCGAAATAGTTGATTCGTTCCCAAATTTACTGACCGTGTTGACAAAGTATCCATCTGTCCAAAATTCTCCGCCCCAGAGTTTCGTCTTAACCTCCGGATGGATTCTGAATATCTCGCGGGCTGTGATGCTTTTCAAAATCTTGATGATTTGTGTTGGACTTTTAGTCGGAACTGATTGAATCAAAAAATGAACATGATTTTTGTCTGTCCCAATTTCAAGAAAATGAACCTCGTACCGCTTTTCATTCTCCAAACAAACATCTTTCAGTGTCATGTCTACAACCTTACTCACTACTACTCTTCGGTACTTCGCTGGACAAACATAATGGTACAACAGTACCGAAACATTATGCGATTTATGTATGTATTCGCTCTTGCTCATACATACAAAGATATTAAATACGCTGCAAGCAGCGGGGAACTAACCCCGAAAAGAGATTAGAACTTTCCAACGGTGATTTGGTCGCGCCCCTCGTGGGCGCGTGGATTGAAACAAGCAGGAATTCGTAATATTCGACTGATTCAGGGTCGCGCCCCTCGTGGGCGCGTGGATTGAAACAGCGTTTGAAACCGTCAGGTCATTGAAGATGGAGTCGCGCCCCTCGTGGGCGCGTGGATTGAAACAGCGTTTGAAACCGTCAGGTCATTGAAGATGGAGTCGCGCCCCTCGTGGGCGCGTGGATTGAAACGATGAAATCAGGGACTTATTTACCAATCATCATATCGCGTTCTCCCTGCGTAGGCAGACGAGTTAAATGTTTTTAACCGGAATGATTACTTTTAGTATTTTGAAGGATTAAGATGGAAAAACATTATGGGAACGCATAAAGATTTATTAGTTTGGCAAAACAGTATGCAACTTGTGAGCGAGGTTTATCTGATGACAGGCGATTTCCCGAAGCGCGAACAGTTTGGAATTACAGATCAGATAAGGAGGGCGGCAGTTTCGATTCCGACAAATATCAGCGAGGGTTCTGCCAGACAAACGCCTAATGAATTTCATCACTTCCTGAGAATATCCTTTGGCAGTCTCATCGAACTTGAGACCCTTTTACAAATTTCTTTGAACCTGAAGTATCTTTCAGAGACTAATCACAAAAATCTTCACAATCAAATAATTATACTCACGAACCAGCTTGCAAAGCTGTTAAAAACAATTAAACAAAAACGCACAGCCTCCTGAAAAATCTTCTCGTTCAATAATCCAACAAGTCCAACTCTCCGTCCAACTCTTCGTCCAACTCTTCGTCCGCCTGTTACCTGTACTTCCCCCTGACCCTGTATCGCTCGTAGTTCTCATAACTGTCGCACGGTCCGCTTTTCGAGCGGGGTCCTTTCCAGTTGTTTTTCCCGGGGCCGATGGGGAAACTCAGGGCAAAATAGAGATCCATACCCCTGACGTCGGAAAGGTGCAGGAAGGTTCCCAGTTTCTCGGTTCCCACGGTCAATCCGAAGATCCGGAGTGCCAGTCCGATCTGGGGGTCCCGGAAATCGACCAGCGAAAGAGGCAGGTTTACTTCGTACCAACGCGTTTCGTATCGCGGGGTAAGGGCCAGCAGCGTAGATCGTCGAACCGATGGGGTACCAAACGAAATGCCCTGTACGAATGTAAAGTTGGCAAAGAGGTGGTAACCGAAATTGTAATCGGCTTGCAGGCTGACAGCCGCCGGCAGCCAGATGCCAAAGGAGCTCTTATCGGTGAGCGACGCCGTGGAGTCGCCCAGCAAATTATAACTTGCCGAATTTAAAAAATTGCGGATATTCCGTGCGTGAAAACCCCTTAATCCCGACCACATCTCATTGGTGACACCGGAAAATTCATGTACTTCAACTCCCTGGTTAAAAGTGATCTTTCCCAGGTCGAGCAACGACAATCCGACCCGGTACCGGTAATCTGCAGCCACATCCTGAACCGCATCAGCTTTCAGTGCATTTCCAGACGCGCTCCCCCCTTTCCGGACGTAGCTGACTCCAACGTCAAAACCGACGCCCCATCCCCGGATCAGTGGATCGGTCTGCAGTTCGGTTCCCCCTGAAAGATCGATGGGCAAAGCAAATCCCATGGTACAATCGAGTTTGTCGAACAGGATCGTATCGTTGTTCGGAACGTTATAAGTAACATCCTTCACGGAACCATAAGCGCCCGCCGTACCGAGCAACACCTTTCCGGTAATCCCCGCGGTGAATGCCTTTTGGTCATCCTCGTAAACCACGCAGGAATACCCCAATCCCAGCTCTATCCACGACAACAGGGCCACCTGGTAAGGACCTTCCGAATAGGTGATATCCTGCTGCGGGACGAAATCCAGACCGCGGAAAATGAAATTGGCCGTGTTATACGTCATTTTATCCACCGAAATATTGTTCCGGAATCCCGAAACCAGACTGAAGGTATGAATTCCATTCCGGTACATGAGCGAGGGCCCAAGTACACGGGTATTCACGAACACCCTTTTCAGGGATGTCTTCTTCAGATAGTCAAGATAATGCAGGGTGTCGGTAAACTGCACAGAGGGATAGTAGTAGGTGTACAGGTACGCCGGATCGTTGATATCCACTTTGAAGAGTCCTCCAAAACTATAATCTTTCCGGTGAATGAACAGGTAGTTGGAATTCGCGTAAATATCGGCACCTGCAAGGTTTATACTCAAGAAATCGACTGATCCTGCAGGATAAGAAGGATTCATCACCAGTCCGTTCACACCGGCATAGTTGCCATTCATAACGCCCAACATCTCCTGACCCGAAGCGGCTGCTCCGCATAAGACCATCAGGAGAACCAGAAAATATGCCCGTTTGAATAATACCCGGAAAAGACCGGAAACCGGCCGGGAGGAAGGAATGCGGTATGTGTCATTTTTAACAGCCATATGACCTTTTCAGGGTCACCAAGTTAGAAATTTTCCCGCTTCGTATAAAAGATGCAGCGCATTTTTCAATTACAAACAGGCCGGCACACACAACGAGCCAACCCGCTGCAGAAAATCATTCGCTGCTTGTTTATTAAGAGTCTGTATCAAATTTACGACTTAACATGATTCCTTTGAAAAACCATATCGACACAGATTATAACTGAATCTGTCGGTAAAAATTGTATTTCCATGGTTTTCACCGGGCTATTTTCTAACTTTGTATGGGGCTGTCGCCATGAGGTTTTTAAATCAATACATGAAAAATCCACTCAGGATTTGACCGCCCAAATTAACCGTGAGAGATCAAAGCAGGCATCTGTTTGATCATAATAACAGATTATCGATGATGAAATATCGATTGGAACCCGGTTTAGGCAAATCGCGAATGCTGATAATGGATATTCCATCTGACCATTAGAAGATAAAATTATTGACTGATGAAAAAAGTTGCGAAAGTTTCGTTGATTACCTTGGGAATCGTTCTGTTGCTTCTTCTGTTCCTGCTGCTGACGCCCCTTTTATTCACAGACCGGTTTGGTGAAATCGTAAAAAAAACGGCTCAGGAAAAACTGAAGACCGAACTTGCTTTCGGTGACCTGGATGTCTCCTTCTTCAAGCACTTTCCTTACCTGACCATATCCCTGTCGGATTTCAGTCTGCGATCGTCCGCCCCATTCGAAAACGACACCCTCGTGAGCGCCAGGGAGGTTGCTTTCGGAGTCAACCTGCGTAGCATTTTCAAAGGTCCGCTCCTCATTTCCCGGGTATTCATCGACGAGGGAAAAGTACTTATCGCATACAATGAACAGGGTTCCGGGAATTACGACGTTTATGTAACGGGGGATACGACGGTACAGGAACCCGCCGATACTACTGCTTCCATTGCCGACCTGAAGATCGAGAACATCTCCTTTGTCAGAACCACTTTTATTTATCGGGATCCAACCGTTCCGGTCAGCGTGGTTGCCCGGGGTATCCATTACAAGGGGAAAAGCGATCTCTCTGAGAATATTTTCTCGCTTCTTTCCAAAATTGAAATAGATTCAGTCGATATCACATACAATCACATTCCATACATCCAATCAAAACCCGTAAAAGCCCGGCTCTCGACCAAGGTCAATCTTCAGTCACTGGAGCTTAACCTCGAGAAAAACGATTTGTTCATTAAGGATGTTCCCTTTTCGTTCAACGGAAAATTCACTTTCAGAAAAGAGGGGTACGAACTGGTTATGAAACTCCGTTCAGACTTTGCAAAAGAGTCGTTCAGCACGTCGCTGAAGCTGATCAGCACCGATAGGCTTTGGATTTTCGCGCGGGCACGGTTTGATATTGATATGGAGAAATGGTCGAAAGGATTCGGGATTACATCGGTTGATCTGCGCGGGCGGTTCAATTTCGACCTGGTGGCTTCGGGAACATACGCCCTGGGGCAAAATCCGAAATCGAACCGGCCCGATACCGTCATTGTGAGTGTTCCGGAATTCAGTTTCGGCGCATCAGTCCGCAATGGGTATTTCAAATACCACTCGCTCCCAGAAGCGATTTCGGGAATCCGCCTCGATCTGAATGCATCGCTCGAAGGCAACGATTACCGGAATATCCGGGTTTCGCTGGACCAGCTTTCGGCAACGATTATGAAAAACAGGATTTCGGGTCATGCACGGGTAACCGGAGTCGATCCGGTGAAGGTAGATGCAGAGGTGGCAACTTCCGTTAATCTTGGCGAAATCGGCAAGGCCATTCCGATGGACAGCCTCGAGCTCAGCGGACGGCTTGACCTTGAAGCAAAGGTTGCCGGAACCTATGATCCCGACGCGGGCAGCTTCCCGGCTTCAAAGGTGACGTTGAAACTCTCCGGGGGATCGGTGCAGACCCGCTATTATCCCCACCCTGTCGAACAAATCAATCTCGATGCCCGGCTGACCAACAATTCAGGGACGCTCAGCGATACCCGGGGCGTCGTTGACCCGCTGACCTTTAACTTCGAAGGAAATCCCTTTACCATCAAGGCATTTCTCGAAAACCCAAGAAATCTGATCTATGATGTGACCGCCGACGGCACGCTTGAGATTGGCAAGATTTACAAAGTGTTTGCGCTCGAAGGGATATCGGTCGATGGACTGATCAGAACCCACCTGAAACTGAAAGGGCGACAGGAAGATGTACTTGCCGGCCGGTACGGCAAACTGGAAAATTCAGGGACCCTCGAGATGCAGCATCTCTCCTTTGGGTTCAAAGATCTGCCCCACAAGTTCAATCTGAGCTCCGGGTTGTTCCGGTTTGACCGCGACAAGCTCTGGTTTGAACGTTTTAAGGGTCGGTATGGCTCGTCAGACCTCACGCTCGACGGTCATCTGAACAATATGCTCAACTACTTCTTCGACAAAAAAGCGATCCTCCACGGAAGTTTTACCCTCCGGTCAGCGTTCCTCGATCTGGACGAATTCATGGCCCCGACGGAACCGGCTCCTGCAACAGCTGCAGGGACGGACGTCTCCGCGTCAGCGCCGGTCAGGGCGGCCGGGCAGCCCGAAAGCGGTTCCGGGGTGATCGTCGTACCCGACAACCTCGATCTCAGCCTTCAGGCCGATTTGGATAAGATCAGATTCCGGAAACTTGACCTGAAAGACCTCACGGCCATGGTTCAGGTGAAAAACGGGTTACTGGCGCTCAAAGGGGCAAAGGTGGAGGTGGTCGGCTGTAAAGCCGGAATGGATCTGATCTATGGGAGCTATTCGCCCGACCGCGCCCATTTTGATTTTCACGTGACGGCAGCGGATTTCGATGTCAAACGGGCCTATAACGAAGTGGAACTTTTCCGGAATCTTTCGACTGCAGCCGGAAAGTGCGAAGGGATCATTTCGCTCGACTATGCGCTGAAAGGCATCCTGAAATCGGGTATGGAGCCCGTTTATCCTTCGCTGGAAGGGGGCGGTACCATTACCCTGAAAAAAGTGAAGGTAATGGGTTTGAAGCTGTTCACGGCCATGAGCAGCAACCTCGAACGGGAGAAGCTCAAATCGCCCGATCTTTCGAAAGTGGAAATAAAAACCACTATCAAGAACAATGTGATCACCCTGGGGCGGACCAAGCTCAAAATTGCGGGTTTTCGATTAAGGATGGAGGGAGAGAGCAACTTTGACGGGGCCATCCGGTTTAAGACCCGGTTGGGTCTTCCGCCGCTTGGCATCTTCGGGATCCCGATCCGGATTCTCGGGACCATGGACCAGCCCAAATTCAAATACGGCCGGGGAAATCAGGATGAGGAAGTCGAAGAGACCAACTTTACGGATGAGCTCCCACCGGATATGCTTGATAAGATCAGAAACGTCCGCGAAGATCCCGAATAATCATTGGCAATTCGATTTCTGTTTTTAACTTTGCGGGTAAAGACCGAGAACTGTGAATGATAAATCCCCGAACGAACCCGACCTCAATCCTGGCATGAACTTGCTGAGCGACTTCTCCTACGACCCGGATAATTCGCTGAAGGAGAGCGAACTGAAATACAAAAACCTGGTTGAAAACCTGCCCATTGCATTTGTGGTACATGTTGAAGGGAAGATCCGATATGTAAACCAGGCGGCATTAGCCATGATGGGGGCCACCGATTCCGGCGCATTGCTGGGAAAGCCTGCTATCGATTTTGTCCATCCAAACGATCGGCCGAGGGTGATGGACCGTATCATGGAAGCGATGAAAAGCGACCTCCCCGTCCCGGTCATGGAGGAGCGGTTTCTGCTCCCGGACGGGAAGATCCTGAATGTTGAGGTGACCGGAATTCCCTTTGTTTACAATGGCAAACCCGCCATGCAGGTTGTTATCCGCGACATCACCGAAAGCAGGAAGGCACAAAATGCACTTCTTGAAAGCGAAGCAAGGCTGGGTGCTTTTATGGACAATGTTCCGGCGCTCATCCTGATCAAGGACCGCGAATTCAGGCCGGTCTATGCCAATCAAAAATACCGTGAAATGTTCCCGATTGATAACTGGATCGGGAAAAAGCCCCACGAGACCTTTTCCAAAGAGGTTGCCGATCTGATGGTGGAAAAGGATTCGGAGGCGATGGCCAAAGGGTTTACCGAATACAAAGAGATTTGGAAGGATCAGGCGGGGAGAACCCACGTTTTTCTGACCGAAAAATTCAGGATCGAGATACCCGATGGTAATCCCATGCTGGGCATTATTATCAACGATATCACAGATAAGGAAAAAGCGGAGGAGGCATTGAAGGTGACCGAGGAGATCTTTTCCCATTTTCTGCGGTACAGTCCGGTTTATGTCTTCTTTAAAGACAAGGATATCCGTGCGCTGAGACTCAGCAAAAACTTCGAGGAATTTTTGGGAAGGCCGCTTGAAGAGCTGATCGGGAAGACTATGGAGGAGTTGTTTCCCTCCGATTTCGCAAAAAAGATGATCGAGGATGACAAGCAGGTAATGCAAAACGGGGAGATGGTGTCACTTGAGGAAGAGTTCAACGGCCGTTATTACAACACGATAAAATTTCCCATCATTGTTCGGGGCAAGTCACGTTATCTGGCAGGGTTCTCCATCGACAATACCGATCACAAACTGGCCGAGCTGAAGATGAAGCAGCTTTCACGGGGAATTGAGCAAAGTCCCGCCGTCGTTATCATTACCGATCCTGCCGGACACATCGAATATGTCAATACGCGGTTTGTCGAACTGACCGGTTATCCGTTTGAACGGATCCGTGGAAAAATTGCCCGGATCCTCAAGGAGGGAAATTCACCGGCTGAGGTTCACCAAACCATATGGAACACCATCCTGTCAGGAAAAGAGTGGAAGGGGGAGTATCTGAGCAAAAAGTTCAGCGGAGAGAACTATTGGGAATCGGTTTCGGTTGCTCCGATCCTCGATGATGACAGGCAGATTTTAAATTACATCATCACTTTTGAAGACATCACCGACCGCAAAAATATGATCACGGAGCTGATCAGCGCCCGGCAAAAGGCGGAAGAGAGCGACCGGTTGAAATCAACCTTCCTGGCCAACATGAGCCATGAGATTCGCACCCCGATGAATGCAATAGTCGGTTTCGCCGACATGCTCACCGATCCGAATCTCACCAATGAGGAGCGGTCGAGGTTTTCGAAGATCATCCAGTCGCGATCGGACGACCTGATGCACCTCATCAATGACCTGTTGGATCTTTCACGTATTGAATCGGGTAATATCAAAGTCGCGAATGACCGGATTTCACTTAATGCGTTGCTGGATGAGATCGAGGCAGTTACCCGTGAAAAACTGGGCAGGCTCAGAAAATCCGGATTGGAGGTAATCTGTTCAAAGCAGCTTGCAAACGGGAGCGATTTTATCGTCAGTGATCCCTATATTCTCCGGCAGGTCTTCAATAACCTCATCGATAATGCCATTAAATTCACGGAAACAGGGTCCATTCAATTCGGGTACAGGCACCCTGAGAATAAGATCCTGGCCTGTTTTGTCACCGATACCGGTATCGGTATTTCACCTGAAAATCAATCGATCATTTTTGAACATTTCCGTCAGGCCGAGACCAATCATCCCAACAAATACGGGGGAACGGGGCTTGGACTGGCAATCTGCAAGGGTTCCCTGGCGCTGATTGGCGGCGCCATCCGGGTAGAATCGCAACCCGGATCGGGCAGTACTTTTTCTTTTGACCTTCCCTGGACAGAGAAAGATCGCGATAAACACGCCGAAGAACCCGGGCCGGCTGGCAAGGGTAATGCAAGCGGGAAACCTGACAAGTCAGCTAATTCCCATCCGGGTTTATTAAAGGGAAAGCGGCTGTTGATCTGTGAAGACGATCCGTTGAACCTGGAATACCTGCAAATCATACTGAGCCGAACCGGGGCGGAAATTATTACTGTAGGCACCGGGGCAGCATTACGGGCACACTACCCGGAGCTCCGGAACATTGATCTGATACTGATCGATATCCGGCTTCCCGATACCGACGGGTACACTCTGGCGCGTGAGATCAGGAATCTGCGGCCCGATATCCCTATCATTGCTCAAACCGCGTATGCCATGTCGTCGGACCAGGTGAAAAGTATGGAGGCGGGATGTAATGACTACATCCCGAAGCCCATCAATAAAGAGTTGCTGATAACAAAAATACGAGGACTCATTTCCTCATAAAGCATTCGGGTTTCTCCACCCCAAACAAGGGTATCCCATGACAAACGAAAATTTCAAGGTTCTGGCCATCGATGATCATCCACAAAATCTGGTGGCTCTAAAGGCGTTAATGCATAACTTTTTCCCGGAGGTGGCATTCCTCACGGCAACAGATGGTGAAGCGGGTATCAGGCTGGCCCACTCCGAAGACCCCGACATCATTCTTCTCGACGTGGTGATGCCCGGTATGGATGGCTTTGAGGTTTGCAGACAATTGAAATCTTCGGAAAAAACGAGCAGAATCCCTGTAATCTTTCTCACCGCCGTGAGAGGAGACAAGGAGATCCGTATCCAGGCGCTTGAAGCGGGTGGTGACGCATTTCTGGCCAAACCAATCGATGAAATGGAATTCATTGCCCAGATCAAGGCAATGCATAAGATCAGGATGGCGGCCATTCAGAACCGCTTCGAACAGGAACGGCTGCAGTTGCTGGTTCGCAGCAAAACCCACGAACTGGAATCGGAATTGGAGGGACACAGGAAATCGGATGAACTGCTTCGGTATAAGACCCAGAGGCAAGAGGAGTTTATGGCTCTTTTATCGGAACTGTTCACTGATAACTCGTTGCTTACCAATACGCTGGAAACCAATCTCCGTCAGATTATTATCAAGTCGGGGAAGGTCATGAAAACAGAACGGACCAGCATCTGGTTATATGAAGATGATTATTCGAGTATCAGGTGCATCGGTGTTTTTCGATTAAGCGCCGACGAATACTCGGTTCAGGGTATCCTCGATTCGTCCGGGTTTCCCACGTATACACGCAACCACCAGGTCGGGCGCATCATTACTGCCAGTGATGTCTTCGAAGATCCCAAAACCCGTGAAATTCCCCATGAATATTTCGAATCAAATGGAATCCGATCGCTTCTGGATGCCCCGATCTGGCTTGATGGAAAGCTGGTGGCCCTGCTCAGCTTTGAGCACACGCACGACCGCAGGAACTGGCTTGCTGAGGAGGAGCAGTTGGCGCAAACCCTCGCCACCTTCGTTTCGTTTTCACTGGAATCAAACCGGCGGAGCATTGCAGAGGCGGAGGGGGAGCACATCAGGCAGCGGTTAGCGAGCATCATAGAAGGAACCCATGTTGGAACCTGGGAGTGGAATGTAGTTACAGGCGAAGTGACGATCAATCAACGATGGGCGGAAATTCTGGGGTATTCAGTCGAAGAGCTGATGCCGGTGGACATTCAAACCTGGACCCGGCTGACGCATCCGGACGATCTGTCGAAGTCAGACGCCTTACTGAGCCGACACTTCGGGGGAGAGACCGAATTTTATGAATGTGAGGCCCGGATGCGCCATAAAAACGGAACATGGGTATGGATTCTTGACCGCGGAAGGTTGGTGCAGCGGACTCCTGAAGGAGGACCCCTCCTGATGACGGGTACCCACCAGGACATTCAGGAACGAAAAATGGCGGAGCAGAAACTGCAACAGAGCGAGGAAAGTTACAGGAAACTTTTTGAAAAGGACCTCACCGGCAACTACATCTCCACACCGGAAGGAAAATTATTGAATTGCAACAGGGCCTTTGTCGAAATGCTGGGTTATGAATCGGTGGAAGAGATGTTGGCTACCGATATGAAAAAGCTTTACCCTGAAACCCCTGACCGGAATCGATTTCTTGGAAGACTTTGCAACGAAAAAGTGCTGCTCAACAGCGAGCTCGAAATGGTCAAAAAAGACGGCACCATCATACAATGCACTGAAAATGTATCAGGAACCTTCGATCCCGAAGGAAACCTCATTAATTTTCAGGGGTACATGATCAACATCACCGACCGTAAGTTAGCCGAGAAGATCCAACAGATCCAATACAACATCGTGCAGGCGGTTGTAGAAAAGAAATTGCTCGAGGATCTTCTTTGGTATATCCGGGAAGAAGTGGCACAATTGGCCGATACGTCTAATTTTTTCATGGCATTTTATAATTCCGATGCCGGGATGTTCAGAAAAGTAATGTGGGTTGATGAAAAGGATGAATTTACCGAATGGAAGGCCGAACATTCCCTGTCGGGGCAGGTTGTGATTAATAAAAAGACCCTGCTCCTGCGGAAATCCGATATCGAAAAAATTGCCCGGGAGGAGCGACAGTTCCTTTTGGGGACCATTGCCGAATGCTGGCTTGGAGTGCCCGTCATTATCGATGATAAAGCGATCGGGGTCATGGTTATGCAAAGCTATACCGACCCGGAAGCTTACAACAGCCGGGTTGTCGCCGTACTGGAGCTGATCGCGCACGAGGTCGGACTCTTCATTCAGCACCAACAGTATGAAGAAGATTTGGTGCGGGCCAAGGAGCGGGCAGAGGAAAGCGACCGGCTGAAATCGGCCTTTCTGGCGAACATGAGCCATGAAATCCGGACCCCCATGAATGCCATCGTCGGGTTTGCCCAATTGTTGTCAGATCCCGAATTATCGCAGGAGGAGCGCGACCGGTTCACGGGGATTATCAAATCGCGCTCCGACGACCTCCTTCACCTTCTCAGCGACATCCTCGAAATCTCAAGGATTGAATCGGGGAATGCCAAAATCGTGAAGACGCCGATCGAACTCAACAAATTGTTGAACGAAATCGAGCTGGTTACCAGGCAAAAGTTGCAACGCAGCCAGAAATCGCATTTGGACCTCCGTTGTGAGCAGCCGCTTCACGGCACATCGATAAATTTTATCACCGATCCTTACATTGTTAAACAGGTTTTTTCGAATCTCCTCGACAATGCCATAAAATTCACCTTCACCGGGTCCCTCCGATTCGGGTACCATTTACCCGAAAACGGGGTCATCACCTGTTTTGTAAGCGATACCGGGATCGGGATCAAGCCACAAAGCCGGGAGGTGATTTTCGAGCATTTCAGGCAGGCTGATGTAGATTACCCCCATCAGTTTGGAGGAACCGGACTTGGCCTTGCCATTTGCAAAGGGTCGCTTGACCTTTTAGACGGAAAGATTTGGGTTACTTCGGAACCGGGTCAGGGAAGCACTTTTTATTTTTCGCTGCCTTTTCAGGAAAACCAATCAGAAGTTCAGGCAGTTGACAATCCGGAAACCGCAGGAACGCCCGCCGACACCCGGTCCCCGGCTTATCAATGGCCCGGCAAAAGGCTGCTTCTGGTCGAGGATGATATCACCAACATGGAGTATCTGAAAATACTCCTCGGAAAAACCCGGGCCGAACTTGTGGGTGTCGCATCAGGCGCGGAACTGAAAAACCTCTACCCGGAACTCGACCGTTTTGATATCGTCCTGCTCGACGTCAGACTTCCCGATGCCGACGGTTGGGAGCTGGCCCGGGAAATTAAAAGTATCAGACCCGGATTGCCCGTTGTTGCACAGACCGCCTATGCCATGTCGGCCGACCGTCAGAAAAGCGCGGAGGCAGGCTGTGACGACTATATTTCGAAGCCCATCAATAAAAGTCAGTTGTTCAAAATCATTAACACATTGATACAAAACTAATCAGGATCGGTTCCGGTCAGCCCGGAAAACGGCGGTGTCGGGATCGGTCTGTTGCGGGATTCACCATGATAAGCGAGGAGATTGCGGAAGTATTGAACCGAATCTATGAGGCCGGGCTCACCACCGCTTCGGGAGGAAATATTTCGGTGCGGGATGAAGGTGATGTCATCCGGATCACACCCGGCTCGACCGACAAAGGAACCCTTTCCGGCGGGGAGGTGGTGGCCGTTGCTTCCGATGGAAGTCATACCGGCAAACTCCGCCCCTCCTCTGAGTTCCCCATGCACCAGTCCATCTACCGGCAGCGACCAGATCTGCAGGCGCTCATTCATGCCCATTCTCCCGCCCTGGTTGCCTTCAGCCTGGCACATGAGATTCCGGATACCCGCGTTTGGTATCCAGTCTGGAAAAGTTGCGGTCCGGTTGGATATGCCCCATACGCCCTTCCCGGAAGCCAAAGGCTCGGAGCCATCATGGCCGGTGAATTCGCTCAGGGATTTTCAGCGGTGATCCTCGAAAACCATGGCATCATGGTTGGCGGGAGAGATCTTGCGGAGGCTTATAACCGCTTTCTGGCTCTGGAATTCTGCGCCCGGGCCATTCTGAACGCCAAAGAAATCGGAAATCCGGTAGTGATCAGCGAATCCCTGTTTAAAATGGCAATACAAAGCCGCCCCGATCCCTCTCCGGTACCGGGAGAAGAACAAATCATGGCTGAAGAATCAGAGCGTGCTGACGAAATTATCCGATTCCTGGAACGATCACTGAAACATGGGCTCATGACCGACTCCCACGGGATGATTTCGGTCAGACACCGGCCCGGGCACTTTCTGATCACACCTCCATCAGGTAAGCGGAGGAAATTAACCGCGAGCGACCTCAGACGGGTCGCTGTCGATCCTTCAGAAGAAACTACCGGTCGGGATTACCTGACAGGCATTCATCAATCGATCTACCGGGAAAACCCCGAAATCCAATCAATCATTACGACCCATACACCCTGGCTGATGGCACATGCCATAACGGAACAGAAGCCGGATCCCGCAACCCTTCCGGAATCCTGGCTTTTTTTACAGCATTTGCATCTTTTGACTTTCAGCGAAGCGATCGGAAATCCTTCCCTGATCCCAATATCTTTCCGGGATTCAACCACCCTGATCATCGCGAACGACTCGGTGACGGTTACCGGGAATTCGTTATTTCAGGCATTCGACCGGCTTGAACTGGCAGAATTCACAGCACAGTCGATAGCGCTGACCCGTTCATTCGGCCGCTGCTGCCGCCTCACGGAACAACAACTGGATGAACTCAATAAAACCTATCTCCATGAATAATAAAAACGCCTGCTTCCCAAAAACCTGTTTGAAACATATTTCGTTGCTGATACTCCTGCTTGCCTTTGTGTACCGTGTCGTCGCGCAAACCGTAACGACTGCAGGCGATCCGGGAAAAATGCAGTGGTTTGCCGATGCCAAACTGGGTATCTTCATCCACTGGGGCATTTACTCCACCGGAAACACCTCCGAATCGTGGGAATTCCACAACAAACACATCAGTCACGAAGCCTACATGGCCCAAAAGGAGCAATTCACCGCATCGGACTTTCGTCCTGCGGAGTGGGTCAGCCTGATCCGGCGCACGGGGGCACGTTACGTGGTGATCACCTCGAAACACCACGACGGAGTAACCCTTTGGAATACAGGGATGAACGACCTGAGCGTACCGAAAGCGACCCCTGCCCGCCGGGATGTATTGACCCCTTTTGTCGAAGAATTGGGTAAAAATGGCATCAAAACAGGATTATATTATTCGCTGATCGACTGGAGCTATCCCGATTACCCGGGTTTTCTGAAAGATTCGAGTCGTTATAAAATTCAGGATGATCCTGCCCGGTGGAGCCGGTTTCTGAAATTCTGTCACGGGCAGATCGGGGAGTTGCTGGCGCTTTACCATCCCGACCTGTTGTGGTTCGATGGCGACTGGGAGCACAGCGCCGATGAATGGAACGCGGCAGAAATCAGGAAGATGATCCTCGACTCGAACCCGCGAACCATCATCAACGGGCGGTTACAAGGCTTCGGAGATTACGAAACCCCCGAGCAGAACTTTCCGGTGTCACGACCATCGATGCCTTACTGGGAACTCTGCATGACGCTGAACGACTCGTGGGGATACTATAAACGCGACACCAGCTATAAAACTCCGTATGAGGTGATCACCATTTTTGCCGATGTCATCAGTATGGGAGGCAACCTCCTCCTCGATATCGGTCCGAAATCAGATGGAACCATCCCGAAGGAGCAGGTTCATCTGCTCAGGGAGTTGGGCGACTGGACCGGGAAACACAAGGAAGCTATTTTCGGGACCCTGGCAGGGGTGGCCCCGGGACATTTTTACGGACCCTCTACCCTGTCGCGCGATTCGACCATCCTCTATCTTTTCGTACCCGGAAAACAAACGGGCGAAATCGTTCTAAAAGGATTGAACACCTCCATAAAAAAGATTTCCGTCGTGGGATCCGCTAAGCCGGTGACCTTCAAAATCGTCGGAAAAATATCGTGGTCACCGGTTCCCGGGTTGGTATATATCAAATTGCCCGAAACTGCTCTTGACAAGTACATGACCGTGGTCAAAGTTGAACTGAAAACCCCGCTGCGGCTGTACCGTGGAAAGGGCGGATTGACACTTTAGAACCCATGAGCACTGAACCCTTCACCCGTAGCAGAATCCCGGAATTTTCGGTCAGGTCCTTTCGCCTGATCCGTTTCTCCGGAATGCTGTTGGCGCTTCTTTTCGCACCGCTGGTTGCCATTACCCAGGTTCCCGGTGATTACCGGAATGCTGCTTTGCCAGTCGAAAAACGGGTGGCTGATCTGCTGGGCCGGATGACGCCGGAGGAGAAGTTCTGGCAACTTTTCATGCTCACCGAATCCTGGGATCAACCCAAGGACCGGTATTTAAAGGGAGTGTTCGGATTTGAAGGCGGCGATCCGGCCTTAGAGCCCGAAGCCCAGATCATCCGGCTGACCCCGGGCGTTTCGGCCCCGGCATTGGCCGGACGTATTAACGCGGCACAGAAATTCTTCCGGGAGAAAACCCGGTTGGGGATACCGATCATTCCTTTCGCGGAAGCGTTGCACGGGCTGTGTCAGGGTGGCGCCACCGCGTTTCCGCAGGCGATCGGCCTCGCAGCCACCTTCGATACTTCGCTGATGCACCGGGTTTCAAAAGCTATTGCCGAAGAGACCCGCGCCTGTGGCATCCGGATGATCCTCTCGCCGGTCGTTAACATCGCCGAGGATCCCCGCTGGGGAAGAACCGAGGAGACCTATGGTGAGGATCCGTGGCTGGTTTCGGCAATGGGCGTCGCCTTTGTGTCGGAATTCGAAAAAAAAGGGATCATCACCTGTCCGAAACACCTCGTTGCCAACTCCGGTGCGGGTGGGCGCGACAGTTATCCGGTTGAACACAATGAACGGATGCTCGAGGAGACTTTTTTGCCTCCTTTCAAGGCTTGCATCCGCGAAGGCGGGAGCCGTTCGGTGATGGCGGCATACAATTCACTCGATGGCGCCCCCTGTACGGCAAACCATTGGCTGCTCGAGGAGAAGCTAAAGCAGGAGTGGAACTTCAAAGGATTTGTCATCTCTGATGCAAGCGCAACAGGAGGTTCCAATTGCCTGCATATGACCGCGCACGATTATCACGAATCAACTGTTAAGGCTATGAACAGCGGACTGGATGTAATTTTTCAGACCGACTTTGAACATTACAAATTGTTCCAGCCGCCGTTTCTTGATGGAAGTGTCAGATCCGATGCCATCGACCAGGCCGTTTCACGCGTGCTGACTGCCAAATTTCAACTCGGATTATTTGAGAACCCATATACCGACACGGTTTCAGCCATGAATGGGATGGGCAGGCCCGAACACCTGGAACTGGCGCGGGAATCTGCGCGGAAAGCCATCGTTCTGCTGAAAAACCGGAACCGGACCTTGCCTGTTCCCGATACCGTCCGATCGGTGGCGGTGATCGGTACCGATGCCACGGAAGCCAGGCTGGGCGGTTACAGCGGGTCCGGTTATCAAAAAGTATCAATTCTTGAAGGGATCCGGGCCCGGTATCCCCATCGGATCACCTATGAACCAGGTTGTGGCAGAAGTTCACCCGAACTACACATCGTGACTCCTGAATTGCTGTGGCACGAATCACCAGAAGGACCGCTCAGGGGTTTGACCGGCTTCTACTTCGACAATCCCCGGTTGGAGGGAGCGCCGAAAGTTGTCAGGACTGACGAGGGTGTGGATTTCAGATGGACTCTCTACGCACCGGACCCTTTACTTCCCTACGATTGGTTCTCAGTGAGATGGACCGGTTACCTTCAGGCGCCCGAAACCGGGACCTTCAGGATCGGGCTGGAGGGCAACGACGGCTTCCGGCTCTACCTGGATGACCAATTGGTTATTGATAACTGGGTAAAAGGATCGTATGGCACCCGGGTCGCCGATTTTCCGTTCGTCAAAGACCGGAAATACCGGATCCGTATTGAGTTCTTTGAGACCAGCGGATCGGTCAGGCTGCGGTTGGTATGGAACTGTGGTATAAAACCGGATTGGAAGGAGTCGATTGACCTGGCCGTTGAAGCTGCACGAACATGCGATTACATCGTTGTTGTTGCGGGCATCGAAGAGGGTGAGGGTCGCGACCGGGCATTCCTGAACCTGCCCGGACATCAGGAAGCCCTGATCCTCGCTTTGGCGGAGCTTGGAAAACCCATGGCAGTTGTTCTGACCGGCGGGAGTGCAATCACCATGGATCGCTGGCTTGAAAAAGTTCCGGCTGTTCTCCACTGCTGGTATCCCGGCGAGCAGGGGGGACATGCAGTGGCCGATGTCCTTTTTGGTGACTTCAACCCGGCCGGCCGGATCCCGCTGACCTTTCCGATTGCAGAAGGCCAGTTACCCCTCAATTACCGCCACAAACCCACCGGTAGAAACGACGACTACGAAGACCTTACCGGGGAGGCCCTGTTCCCGTTCGGATTCGGGCTCAGCTACACTACTTTCGAATATCTGGATCTGGAGCCGGCGGTTGCCGGAATCCAACGGGATGATACCCTGCAAATCACTTTGAAGGTCAGGAATACCGGCGACGTTGCCGGGGAAGAGGTGGTGCAGCTTTACATCAAAGATCTTTATGCCTCCGTAGTCCGGCCCCTGAAGGAGCTGAAAGGGTGCCGACGGATCCTGTTACAACCCGGTGAGATCAGCACGCTGACTTTCGCAATAACTCCCGACATGCTGAAGATGCCTGATGCCAACCTGGATCGGGTGATCGAGCCGGGGGATTTCAGGATTCTCATCGGCGCATCCTCCAAAGATATCCGACTCCGGGGAACCCTAACGGTTAAGTAGTCGGGGTAGTAAAAAATCATTCAAGGTAACGCGCCAGCACCTCGGTCAGGTGTTCCCAGTCAATGGGTTTAGTAATATAGTCATCGAACCCAATCTGCTTGTATTTCCCGACCTCGGTCGAGGTGGCGTAAGCCGTTTGCGCGATGACAGGCAGATCCTTTCTCTTTTCTTTAATCAGGGCGGTAGCCACATCGCCCGACATCACAGGCATTTTGATATCCATCAACACCAGATCCAGGTCGGGATGGTCGTTGCACTGCTGTATGGCCTCTTTCCCGTTGTGCGCGAAAAGAAGGGTTGCCCGGGTCCTTTTCATAATGGTTTCAAGAAATGAAATATTATTTTCCTCATCCTCCACTACGAGGATTTTTTTACCGGAAAAATCGTATGCTTTTTTTGGAGTTCCTGTCACAACTGCCGGTTCCGGAACGGTCACAACGATACCGTTAACGCTGAAATAAAAGATGGATCCGCTTCCCGGATCAGACTCCGCCCATATTTTCCCATCCATCAGGTTCGCGATCTCTTTGCAAATAGAGAGACCCAGCCCAACACCGCCATACTCCCGTGTATGGGTATCATCAACCTGCCGAAATCTCTCATAAATAAGATCCAGTTGATCATGTGGGATGCCGATACCGGTATCCCTGACAAAAAAAGTGACGGTTTGACCGGAAATGGAATATCCGTACTCCACCGTTCCCGACTCTGTGAATTTTATCGCATTGTTCAGCAGATTGGATATGAGTTGGAACAGTCGCGACCGGTCGGTTTTGAGGCGGGTTCCGGTAAAATTCTCACCTGGTTTAAAGGTGATGGCCAGATGCTCCCTTTGCTGTTTGATCAGTTCGCTGGCAACATAGCTCTTGAGGGAGCCGAAAAATTCAGGCAAACTAAAATCCTCTGTTCTCAACCGGGCACCTTTTGCTTCAAGCATCGATATTTCAAAAATTGATTCGATGATCCGGAGCAAATGTTTGCCGCTGTTGTTGATGATCTTCACCATTTCTTCAATCTCGGACATCGGCATGTTTGCATCGATCAGATCGCTGAAACCAATAACCGCGTTCAGGGGAGTCCGTAACTCATGCGACATAGTGGCCAGGAATGCCGATTTCAGGCGATCGCTCTCCTCTGCCCGTTCCTTGGCCTGGATCAGTTCGGCTTCGGCCCGTTTCCGGTCGGTAACATCGCGAACAATCCCTACAGCCCCGAACCCGTCGGGCATTTGCATCCGGGCAATTGATAATTCAATGTCAATTGAGGCACCCTTCTTGGTCTGTGACTGCAGTTCGACCACTTTCCCGACAACAGCTCCCGTTCCTGTTTTCTGAAATTGTTTGAGAGGGTTAGGATAACTGGTAGCGTACTTTTCCGGGGCGATAAAATGATGCAAGTCCCTTCCCTTCATCTCCTCAAAAGTGAATCCGAAGATCTTCTCTGCCCCCGGATTCCAGTAAACGACCTCCCCTTTAGAATCGATCATAATGATACCGTCCTGCGCCGAGGTGCTTATCAGTCGGAATTTCTCCTCACTCTCCTTCAACTCCTTCAGGATCTGCTTTCGCTCGGTCATGTCGAGCAGCGATGCAACCGATTTGTCGGTTCCTGGTATCATATCAACCGTAAGGAGGATATCCCGTAACCCGGTCCGGGAACTCAAAAAAGAGAACTCATACTGGTTCGGACTTTCATTTCCTGCTTCCCTTCGTGCTTTGTGGTATGAAAGCATTTTATCAAGATCCTCCGTAACTACAAATTCCATCCACTTTTTTGTTCCTTCAATCTCCGCCCGGGTCATTCCCGAAAGCTCCTCAAATTTGCTGTTGACCAGGGAAATGGTCCCGTCAGCATCGATGATGACTGCGGCAGTACCGGTATTTCCGAATATGGTTTTATACCATTGCTCGCTTTTCTTCAGAGCCTCAACGGCCGCTTTCTTTTCCGTGATATCCTGCTTGATGCCAACAAAATAGCGGATGTTCCCGTTTTCATCAGTTACCGGTGAAATTGAAACATCCTCCCAGTAGAGGCCGCCTTCCTTGTTCCGGTTGATCATTTCGCCGCGCCACTCTTTCCCCGAAAGTATCGTATCCCATAAATCTTTGTAGAAACCCGCCTCTTGTTTACCCGAATTAAGAATCCTGGGATTCTTTCCGATCACCTCTTCAGATCTATATCTGCTTACTTGTTCGAATTTTTTATTGACAAACTGGATCGTGCCGTCCGGCGCAGTCACCATAATGGAACTGGGCGCTTTCTCGATGGCATCCCATAACAGTTTCAACTGGATATCTGCCTGTCCTTTCATCAGATTAAGTTCGGCTTCGGCTTTGCGTGCCTTCAGCCTTACCGATTTCAGATTCAGTGAATTTTCGATGGCGCGGGACAGCCGGTGAAGTCGTTCCTTGACCACATAATCCCAGGCGCCGCTTTTAATCGAATCGGCAGCGGCCTCTTCGCTGAGGGTACCGGTGACAATGATAAAAGGAATATCTAAATTGAAATTTTTTAAAATCTTAAGTGCATCCAGACCATTGAACTGAGGCAGGTTGTAGTCGCTCAGAATGATATCCGGACGAAAATCCCGGAGCGCCGAAATAAAATCATCACGCGAAATAACCCAGTTAATGCGAAGCTCATAGTTCAGGTTGGCTCTGATCTCTTCTTTGAGAAGCTCCAAATCGTTTTCGTTATCCTCGAGGATGAGAATTTTCAGGATTTCCATTTTACGCTCCATTTAAATTGTTTTATTTACCAGCGCCCAGAATGATCCTATTTTCCTGACCGCTTCCATAAATTCAAGAAAGTCGACCGGTTTTACCACATAAGCATTGACGCCGAGATGATAACTTTCGACGAGGTCCTGCTCCATCGATGAGGAGGTGAGCATCACTACCGGGATGGTTTTCAGGTTTTCATCCGATTTGATGTGCCGGAGTACCTGAATTCCGTCCATCTTTGGCATCTTGATATCGAGCAGGATCACCACCGGTTTTTCAAGCGGACGATCCGCGTATTTTCCTGTATAATTCAGGTAATCGAGCACCTGAATGCCGTCTGTTACAACGACAATCCTGTTTTGCAGATTGCACTCCCGGAAGGCGGTAAGAGTCAGTTCTATGTCGTTGGCATTATCCTCGGCATAGAGGATGGGCGGATAGTGTTCCATAGTTGTGTTTATAAAGTCAGATAAAAGGCAGCCCCCTGGTTCACCCCGGCTGCCGCACGAATAGTTCCACCGTGTTTCTGAATAATCCTCTTTACATTGGCAAGACCTACGCCAGTGCCCTCGAATTCCTCATCGGTATGCAGCCGTTGAAAAACATTGAACAGTTTTTCGGCGTAAATCATATCAAAACCCACCCCGTTATCCTTTACAAAGATCACCGGTTTTGCATCCCCGCCGGTCTCCTGCCCGATCTCGATAACGGCTTCCTCTTTCCCCGCGGTAAATTTGACGGCGTTGGAAATCAGGTTTTCAAAAACGATCAGCAGCAATGCATGGTCGCCCATTACCGTGGGTAACTCGGTCGTGATAAACCGGATATTCCGGTGTTCGATGGCCGGCCGGAACTGATCGATAACCTGTCGGACCACGTGATTCAGGTTAACCTCCGTTTTGGAGATAGCCTTGCGCCCCAGCCTCGAAAACTTCAGCAGGGCATCGATCATCGATCCCATTTTGGTGGTGGAGTCACAAATTTTTCCCAGGTCCCGGAGTACTTCGGCCGAGGGATTGGTCAGATTTCGTTGAAGGATTCTTGAAAAGCCGTCGATATGTCGTAAAGGCGCCCTGAGATCATGCGATACCGAATAGGCAAAGGCTTCCAGATCTTTGTTGGCTGCCTCCAATTCGGCAGTGCGGTCGGCGACATGCTGTTCGAGGTTCTGGTTCATCAGGGTTACAGCTTCCAACGCCTTCTTCAATTCGGTAATTTCATAGGCAATGCCGATCATACCCACGATCTTTCCATCCGGATCGCGCAGCGGGAATTTCGAGATCAGCTCCCAGACCGGGTTGCCCTGCCTGTCGACCGAATGATCCTCCCTTTCGTGGATCGTCTCACCCTCCTCGATAACCCGTTTGTCTTCCTGATAATATACCTGTGCAAGTTCACCGGGATAGAGATCAAAATCGGTCCGCCCCAGTACGTCCTCCTCCCGAAGCCCGGGCCGGTCGAGGGTGAGGGCCATCTGCTTCAGATGAGCGGTATTGACGGCCGTTTTCTTAAGGCTCCGATCTTTGACAAAAACGGAAACCGGAAGATTGTTGATCAGGGTCTTGAGCAAACCCCGCTCCTGATCGCGCGACGCTTCCAGTTGCTTCCGTTCGGCAATATCCCTGATAAATACCAATTCAGCCTGTTTCTCATGATAGGTAAAGCGGGTTATGGATATTTCAGTAGGCCTGAGTTCCCCGTTCCGGAGCACAATCTGCGTTTCATAACTGAATGCGACATCCTCGCCCCGTTGCCTTTTTTCGTATAAGGTCCTGACGATTTCACGGTCCTCGGGATCAATAAAATTGACAAAGGGGGCTCCGACAATCTCTTCGGGAGCGTACCCCGAGATCTTGTAAGGAATATGGTTTGCAAAAACTATCTTTCCTTCCTGGATAATGAGAATGCTGTCGCTGGCCGATTCAACCAGGGTACGGTATTTCTCTTCACTCTCCATCAGGGCCAATTCAGCCTTTTTCCGTATGGTGATATCCTGGAAAAAGATTACCAGTCCGTCGGTGAACGGGCAGATCCTGTTTTCGAACCATTTATCATAGGGTGGATAATACTCCTCCATGGTAATGGGCACCTGTTCCCGCACAGCCCGCTCATAATTCTGATGAAAAAGCTGTCCGACCCCTTCCGGGAATTCGGTCCAGATGTGCTTCCCGATCATGGCTTTCGGATCGCGGTTGAAAATCACCCCCGCCTTTTCGTTCATATAGGTATAACGCCAGTTCCGATCGAGGGCGACAAACGCGTCGGTCATGGTCTCGAGGATGTTCACGTTCAGATTATACTGTTTCTGAAGCTGCAGTTCAATCTCCTTTTTTTCGGTGATATCGGTAAGAAAGATCAGGATCGCCGGCCTGCCTTCCCATTCGATGAGAACCGAATTAATCATCACCCAGATTATGCTTCCGTCGTATGCCCTGATCCGGAAGTGGTATCCCGAGGCCCCCCCCCTTCCTTCAAGCCGGTCCACATGGCGTTCCAAAACCGCCGGGCGGTCGTCGGGATGAACGAAATCAATAAAGAGACGAGCAGTCATCTCCTCCCGCGAATAGCCCACTATCTCGGTAGTCCGTTTATTGAAGAACTTCAGTATTCCGTCCTGGGCCACCAGGATAGCCTCACTGGAATTTTCGACCAGAAGCCGGTACTTTTCCTGCGATTCGGTGAGGGCGGTCTCGGCATTTTTTCTCTTCGTGATATCCTGAACAGCGCCATAAATGCCTTCCATCCGGTCATCTTTCTGGTTCCAGACCGGTTGTGCGTAAACCTGGACCCACAAGCAGGATCCGTCCTTTCTGATCGTCCTGATCTCGGTGTTGACGCTCCGGTTGGCCAGCAGTTCTTTGAAATCATGGTCATCAACTGCCAAATCATCGGGGTGTATCCTCCCACGCCAGCCGCCTGCGGCTTTATATTCCTCCAGGGTGTAACCGGTAATCGCTTCAAAGGCGCCGATCACCCATTCAAGATCAAGGTTGTTATCGGAAATTACCTTTGAGACAAATACATAATCGAAAGAAACCCCGGCCAGCAACCGGTAAAACTGCTCCTGCTTCCAGAGCTGTCTGTCGCTGCCATGCTCCTCAAGCTGATCAAGCTGCGCCTTTAATGATTGGTTTTCCTGAAGAAGCTCTTCATATGTAGGAACCCCGTTTGTCATGGCCGCTGTTTTGTCCAAAGTTACAAAATGAAAACTTTATACAAAAAAAGACAGATATTTCTTTTACAGCCGGATTATTCCCCGCTGTTACCGCCAAAACGGATCATGAGCCGCAGATAGGCTCCGAAGGAGATCCTGAAATCGGTATAACCGGTCAGGTTTACCGGGTAGTATTGTCCGTAAAAACCCGGTTCCAGCCCGAACCGGTCGGTGAGGGGTATGCCGAGGCCGCCGCCCAGAAATCCCCCGAAACCGAAGGCATTCTGATATATGTTTTGCGTCTGCATGTTGGTGTTCGGAATGTAATACTGATTCCCATAAACATTGATCAGGCTGTATTCGGTTCCTTCAACGATCATTACCGATTTAATGACCTGTGTATAGCACATCGTTATTCCGCCCTGGAGAAACAGGTTCAGCCGCGAAGGCAACGGGAAGGTGCGTTGATAGCCCAGGGTGACCAGGACGCGTCCCTCTTTGCCGATAATCGGTTCGGTACGGATATCGGGAAGCGCCAGGTATGTTTTCGGATCAACTTCGAGGGTGATCACGTCGGCAGCCTTCAACCGGGTATAATCAGCCTGCAGAAAGATGCTGTTTTTCCGGTCCAGGTTGAACCGGAGAAATAACCCGCCCATAAACGAAACCTGGTAGTGCATGTTCATGGGATATCCGTCGACGAGCACGGTGTCGGCTGAACCGAGTGCGTACTTGATGTCGCGGTACCAGTAAGTGTTGGTCATTACGTAATTCACATTGTTCACATTACCGGGCGAACCGTTGTAATAGTTCGCGGAGTACCTGTTCGGAAAACAGGCTCCGAAATTCAGACCGAATTCCCATCGTACGATCGAGTCGACGGGTTCCGACTCCTCTTTATACAGCTCCTTCGAGACGCGTTTCGGTTTTTTCCGGACCGGCTGATCCTGTGTGTCCTGGGAAAATACCGCCTCCGTTACAAAGAGTGCGCATACCGCGATGCATAGGGCTATTTGAAGATAGTGCCTGATGGTTCAGAATTTTTAGGGTGAAATGCAAATTTAGAAAATTGCTTAAAACGGTTTGCTTCGGCAACCATTTATGTTATATTTTTGTCCTTTAATAATTTGAATATCATCTTTAATGAAAACCAGGAATTCCTTTATTCCGATGATCCGGGTGATGGTTGCCCTGCTGTTCCTTACGGCAGGATGCAACAAGATCACCGACGAAGGCAGCGGCGAATCCTCTTCCATTCAGCAGTTGACAGTCGATGAGATGACTGTTGACGGCGCGGATGATGACCTCAGTGACGATCTGAATAGTTTTTTCGATGAAGGAGGTTACAAATCCGGCCTGATGTTGCCTTGTAACGTGACCGATAGTGTGAGTGTTGAAGGCGATACGATTATCCATACCCTGAAGTACCATGGCGCAAATTGCCAGGGAACCCGTAACAGGACCGGGACGGTTGTGTTGAAAATGCACAGTGGCCAGAAGTGGAGTGATGCAGGGGCCCGGGCGATTGCCACCCTGAAAAATTTCACGGTAGCCCGGGCGTCAAACAACAAGCCGGTGGTCCTGAACGGCACAATTACTTACGTCAACCTGGTTGGGGGAAAGGTCAGCGAGGTGGGGTCCACAGTCGGACAGGTGATCCTTCAGGGCCGTGGCAGCTTTTCAGTGACTTTCGACAATCAAACGACCCGGATATGGCAGATGGCCCGGCAGCGTGTTTTTACCGGGGCTTTGGGATCCCGGCTCATCACAACCACAGGACTGGGGTCTGACGGATCGTACAACTACCTTGTTTTTTGGGGATACACCCGCAGCGGCGCCTTGTTTCACTCGAAGATCATCGATGCCATAACCCACAGGGAGGTGTGCAATAAGCTTCCGGGCACCGGGACCAAGACCCTGCATCTCCCCGGCGCCAACAACAACACGGTGACCTATGGCTACAACAGCATGAACAAGCCTGTTACCGGTTCCGAATGCCCGTCGAGGGCCAAACTGGAATGGGAGGCCACGGGTTACTCGGGCACCCTGTATCTCGATCTGTAGGTCCGGACCATTCTGTTACGGCCGGATACCGGTTCATTTCTTTGCGTTACCTTTGCACCCATGACCAGCGCCCGCGAGAAATACTTTTCGCACCTTGAAACGATCGTGAAAAACCTCCCGCACAAACCGGGAGTTTACCAGTATTTTGATGAAAAAAACAAGATCATCTATGTCGGTAAAGCGAAGGACCTGAAAAAGCGCGTGAGCTCCTATTTCAACAAGATCAACTCGGTAAGCGGGAAGGTTCAGATGCTTGTAAGGCGGATCGCCGATATCAAGTACATCGTGGTGGAGACCGAGCAGGATGCCCTGCTTCTGGAAAACAACCTGATCAAGAAATATCAGCCACATTACAATGTTGCGCTGAAGGACGACAAGACATTTCCATGGATCTGTATTAAAAATGAACCATTCCCGAGGATCTTTCCCACCCGGCATGTAATCCGCGACGGTTCAGCCTACTTTGGCCCCTATGCCAATGTCAGGCTCATGCATACCCTGCTCGAGCTGGCACGCCGGCTCTACCCGCTGAGAACATGCACCCTGTCGCTGACCGCGAAAAACATTGCTTCCGGGAAATTCAGGCTGTGCCTTGAGTACCACATCGGCAATTGCAAGGGACCCTGTCGGGGTCTGCAGGACGAGGCCGATTACGAAAAATCGATCCAGGCAATCAAGGAGATTATCCGGGGAAATATCACAACCGTGGCCCGCCAGCTCCGCGACCTGATGACCGCGCTGGCAACTGCAGAGGAGTTTGAAAAAGCACACCTTGTGAAGGAAAAACTGTTGCTGCTCGACAAGTATCAGAGTAAGTCGACCGTAGTAAATCCTGCTATCCATAACGTGGATGTTTTTTCGATCATTGCCGACGGACTTTCTGCTTACGTGAATTATATGAAGGTGATGAATGGCGCCATTATTCAGGTCCATACCCTCGAACTGCAGAAAAAGTTGGACGAAACCCCGGAAGAGCTGCTGTCGATCGCGATCACCGAGATCAGGCAGCGGTTCCAGAGCGAGTCGCCGGAAATCATCCTGCCCTTCTCACCCGGATTCACCATGCCCGGGGTCACCTTCACCATCCCGAAGATCGGAGATAAAAAAAAGCTGCTGGATCTTTCCGAACGCAATGTCAAATACTACCAGCTCGAGAAAGAAAAACAGAAGGAGCAGGTCGACCCGGAGCATCGCTCCCGGAGGATCCTCGAAACCATGCGGAAGGATCTCAGGATGCAGGAGCTGCCGGCGCACATCGAATGTTTCGACAATTCGAACATTCAGGGAGATATGCCGGTTGCGGCCATGGTCTGTTTTAAAAATGCCAAACCCGATAAAAGCGAGTACCGCCATTTCAACATCAAAACGGTGGAAGGCCCGAACGACTTCGCTTCGATGGAGGAGATCATCCACCGCCGGTATAAACGGCTGATCGAGGAAGAGAAACCGCTCCCGCAACTGATCATTGTCGACGGCGGGAAAGGCCAGCTCAGTTCCGCCCTGAAAAGTCTTGAAAAATTAGGGCTCACCGGCAGGATGACGGTCATCGGGATCGCGAAGAAACTGGAAGAGATCTACTACCCGAATGATCCCCTGCCGATGTACCTGGATAAAAAATCGGAGACCCTCCGGCTTATCCAACAGATGCGGGATGAGGCCCACCGGTTCGGGATCACGCACCATCGCCGGAAAAGAGAAAAAGCAACCCTGACGCCCCAACTGACCGAAATCGCCGGGGTCGGGTACAGCCTCAATCAAAAACTACTCTGGAAGTTCAAATCGGTCCGGCAGATTAAAGCAGCCCCCCTCGAAGCATTACAGGAGGTTATCGGGAAAGCAAAAGGGAAAGCCGTTTATGATCATTTTCACCCGGAAAATAAGAAGGAATAAAACGACTAATCCCCGGATCGCAGAAGGGGTTCACGACTTACAGAACATCACCCGGCTATCCCGCTGTGGTGGTTCGCAAAGGTCAAAAAAACATTTGAAAAGAGCCGTACGGCAATGATCAGGCTCCGATCTGGGCCGTGTATTGGCCGGCATCGAGAAGGCCTGCAATCTCACCGGGATTCGCAATTCGTATTCGGATCACCCATCCTTTTTCGTAAGGATCTTTGTTGATGGTTTCGGGATTGGTGGTAAGCAATTCGTTGAATTCAAGAATTTCACCGGCCACCGGCATAAACATATCCGAAACGGTCTTCACCGCTTCGATGGTACCGAATGATTCATGCTGTGCAAGATTCTCCCCAACGGTTTCCACTTCAACGAAAACGATATCTCCCAATTCGTGCTGGGCAAAGTCGGTAATTCCGACCAGCGCCTCTTCCCCATTCACTTTAAGCCATTCATGATCCTTGGTGTACTTAAGATTTGCAGGAACGTTCATATTTGTATGAATTTAAGTTTTTTTCAAAAATAATCATTTTTTTATAACCCGCCCCCGGCCGGTTAATTTTTTCACACCAAACGCTCCATTGATCCTTGCCGGAGGTCCGGGTTAAGATTCCGGAATCCGGAACATATCATCCCTCCTACTGCGACAAAGTAAACCGCAGCGCAATTCCGCCTTTGGTGTTGGAGGTACGGTACTGGTTCGAAACATACGGTGAATTAATGACTTTATCGAAATAGAACCGCACGTTGAACCGGGAACTCAGGTTATAGTCGGCCGAAAAGTTGAGCGTCAACACTTGCTGACCGGTCGACACCTGGTTGATCTCCTGGTCAATACGGCGAAGTACGGTCTTGTTTTTCCGGATCGAGAAATCGAGTTTCAGATTGAGATCGCTCACCGTTTTGGTCTTCTTCCCCCCTCCGAGTAAACCGGAGAAATTCAGTCGCAGTCCCTTGAAGCGGTATCCGAGCCCCACCACGAACTCGTTGCTTGTGATCTCTGTCAACTGGTTGTTGGTAAAGGAAAACGAGATGTTCCTGCCGCGTTTGATCTCCACATTGGCAAGGAGGCTGTTGACAAATCCCAGGTCGATCTTGATCAGCGGGTTGAACTGTTCCGTCACCGAAATAACCGTCATCTGGTTGAGGGGGATGAAATTTCCCGCGTCATCGAGGGCGGAAGGTTGTCCGTCGAATTCGGTGTATTTGATGTTGGAGTTGAAGTTGCCCACGCTGTATGTCGAAATGTAGGCATGGGTCAGGGTGAGGGTTCGGAGGAATGATTTGAAGGCCTTTAGTTTTGCAAGTCCGTCGTAGGTGATCCGCCAGTTTGGCAAAGGAATCTTGGGGAACGCGTTCAACTTGATCTTTCCCGGGTCTTGCCCCGAATAGGCTGCGAGAAATGCCATTCCGAGGACTTCCTGGTTGCTTTGGCCATACCCCTGCGGAAATCCGGTTGAGTCGACAATCCCCCTCGAATTCGGGTTCTGAGCGGCAAACCTTTCCGCGATCTGAAGCCGGAATTCCTTCATCCGTTCAAATGTACTCGAACGTCCGAATTCATCCTCCTGGTCGTAGGAAGTCCCGATCATGATGTACGACATGGTGAAACTTCCCTGATCCCACGGGGTCATCGGCGAGGTCGGGAATTGCTTATCGGCATTTGCGCGATAGTACTCCTGGTGGGTTTTGGAATACTGCCTGGTGGCATTGATCTCGATCTTGAGGTCTCGTATGGGTTCAATACTGATGTTGACGGTCAGGTTCTCCGAAAATTTGGTATTGTATGGCAGGTTCATCGTGGTGTCGGTGGTGATCCATTCCCGGTCGATGGCATGCGGCCTGATATCTTTCTGATCCCCGAAAATAAATCCGAGTCCGGGAGCATTGGCGCTCCAATCGTTGCCGAGCGCTACCGGTTCGGGTTTAAAACCCGGAAGCTGTGTCCCGGCGGCCTGGGTATAAGTGAACTTCGCGCTCCGGATCCCCATCAGGAAGCGGACGGTACCATCGAGAATAATCTTTCCGATATCGGGTCTTTCCTTCTTTTCCTTGATGCTGTCCTGCTTCGCGAGATTTTTATCCTTCTGGACTTTAGGTGGCTCGGGAGGCTTCGACCGGCTAGTACGCGGGGTATTCTGGTTGAGTTTCTTCAGGTAGGGAACCTTGTTGTAAAGGGTCACCAGATTCAGGCCGCCGTTCAGGGCTTTGGTATTCGAATTCTCGATGGTGTTTCCGAATTCATCCCGGATCGAAAAGGCTGAGGCCGTCCAACGGTAAGTGGTCTGATAGCCCGCGTTGAGGGTAATGAAATCCATCAGGGGAATTTTACCGATCGGCACATCCCAGGTCACATTGAATCCCTGGTTATAATTGGTCATTGTGCCCCCGGAGAAGACCTCACTCCAGATCTGATCCCGGTTCGAACGGTTGATCTCGCCGGGTGGTTCGTTGATGAAGGAGGCTGCATTGGCGACCAGGCTGATCTTGAAGGATTTTGAAAAATCATACTTCAGATCGTAGGTGCGGGTCCAGTCCCAGCTCTTAACATAATAGGTCTCGAGCGGAATGATGGCGGCGCTTTTGTTCCGGTATTTCCGCTTGGTGAACTCCCGGTTCATGTCGGTCCGGAATGTAAACGATTTGGGAAGATAATAGAAGTTGAATTCCTTGATCAGCGCCAGCGCTTTCGTACTGTTCAGGAATTTGGCGCTCTTGAAAGGCTGGACATTTTTGGGCTGGGCTGAATAATTATAACCGATCCCCCCGGCATATTTTTTATGAAGGTCATATTCGATATCGACATTGCGGGAGTAAATCTCCGAATAACTGTAGCTGACATTGAAATTCTCAATGTCGTAGACCCGTGGTTTCCGGTCGGTGGTACGCTCTTTCCTGACATTCATCAGGTTGAAGTTTTTCCGTTGGGTATAAGCCTGGGTGATCGCCCGGATCGAATCCTTCTGTTCTTTGGTATCAAACGCGCCCAAAACATCGCTCAGGTAGAGGTCGGGATTGAGCGGATCGTACCGCGGACTGTTCTGCTGCATCGAGAAATCGAAGTGCATGGGGATCCGGATCCCGGTTTTCGCCGGGAAGAATTTACCCAGTTCCAGATCGGTGTCGACGCCCAGCGTCAGGATCGCTTCCATATCGCGTTTGGTCTGCTTCACCTCGATGGTACCAAAACCCGAGCTCATGTAACTTCCCGACAATTGCAGCCTTCCCAGATCGGCTAATTCGACGGCTACCCGGGCCTGGGCCGCCCAACCTCCCTTTTTATTGAAATCGCTCAACCGCAACTCATCGACCCAGATCTCGGCACATTTCGCCTGCCCGTCGTCATCGGGGGTTTGCGGACTTTTCTTCGGGTTCCTGATCCCGATCATGATGGCCCTGACATCGCTGATGGTTGGAGATCCCACCACCGTGATCTTGTTGACCCCGTCATATTCGACATAGGGAACCGTTTCGGAAATCGGGGCACCGGAATTGCTCCGGGCTACCAGCCGGTTGTATTTGACCTCAACCAACCGTTCTAAATCGATATCGAAGTCATTGCTCTCCGGCCAGATGGCATCCGGGTCATCCGCCCGCGTTCCCCAGGGGGTAAAACTCAACGGGATTTCATACTCGTAATAGTTTTCGGTGAAATCAGAACCCAGCCGCATGACGATGGTAAGGTCGCCCCGTTTCAGATTTTGCGAGCGGATTGATTGCTCGGCATGGACATACATCTTCAGCCGTTTGAACTGCCGGAAATCAAAATCGGTCGTTTTGTACGCAGCACGGGCGTCGCCATCGACAAGATTGCAAACCTTGAACGACATTGACTGCTCATTCAGTTTCTGTTGGTTGGTCGATCCCCAGTTGGTCTCCCGTTGGATTCCCGGAGGCATTACATAGGGAATGGGTTGTTTACTTCCGTTCTCCTCGAGGCTTACAGTGGCAATGTCGAACTGAGTCGCGTTCTGGTTGTCGTCGTGGAGGTATTCACCCGGGGCGAGCAGACTATAGTTGTACTTGCGCCACTCGCCGCGCGACAATTCAAGCGAAGCGAACCGACAAACGATCGGCCGCTGGAAGTTCTTGAAGAACATTCGCATGAACCTGATGGAGTTAAAATCGCTGATATTTCCGATCACCTTGTCGGGTGTGCGAATGGGAATTTTGAACTGGTACCACTTTACATTTCCACGCGTACCGTTCGCCAGCGGAATGTCGTAGGCATGGTACACGTTGGTGATGTAATTCGTTCCGACCTTCATGTTCTGATGGTCGAGGTTAACGATATACTGATAATACCGTTCCTGTTCGCTGAGGGTGTTGTCTTTGTTGATGTCCTCGACGTTGGGTAGGGTGGTTCCCGTGATGGAATAGGATTCGGTCGACTGTTCCTGCGTCGCGCTGTTGCCTTCGGGCCCGTTGAACTTTTTATAACGGTTCAGGATGCTGCTGAAGTTTGGATCATTGTCGTAGTCGGTACCCCTGAAATAATGGAAATTGTCGGCCGACGGGTCGGTTGAAGCATTTTTATAAGCCCCGGAGGCCTGACCGAAGATGGTGCGGACTTTCGAGATGTATCCGGTATCGAAAAACGATATTTCATCGACATCGCGGATGCCGTCGTAACCCACATCCTGGTACGGACGCGAATCGGGATTGTTGTCGAATGCATCCACCAGCGCCTGGAACCTTGGAACCCGGCCCCAGATGGTGGTATCGACATCGGTGATAACATCCGAAGTCGGCAACCCGTTTTCATAGCCCTTCCGCCCGTCGCGTAAGATATCCTCAGAAATATCGCCGAGGTTGAAATATAACTGTCCGGTATTGGTCGAATCATACACGAAAGGATCCATCAGCCAGAATTCGATGTACTGGATGTTGGTCGATTCAAAGTCGGTCGTTTCGATTTTCCGCATGACTCCTCCCCACCGTGTTTCGGGATTCGCCAGGGTTCCGTCTGCGTTGAGACCTTTGGAAAAGCCGGTCGGGGTCACTTCATAGTTATAGGCTCCCCGTTCCGAAGGATAGTAGGCCATGTTAAGTACCGACAGGTTGACCGGGACGCCGTTCAGCGGTTCTTTGTTGGGGAAGATCTCGGTTTCCCAGACCTGGCGTACATACTGGCCTGAGAGTTCATCGTTCGACACATTCGGCGGGACCAGGCTGGTACTTTTATCGTAAAACAGCGGGTCGATGATATACCAGGCCAGTTTTGCCCGGTTGTAGCCGTATTGCAGATCGGTACCGGTGGCTCCTTCCGGGAACATCTCGCGGGTCGTTTGTCCCTGGGGGGTGCTGGCCAGGTACCACATGCCCATGTTCTTAAGGTCGATGGTCGATTTGGCTCCTTCAAAATCATCAATATAGGTCGTACCGGCCTTACCGATCGCCTTTGAATGACCCGGTATGAAATGTGCAAATTCAGCATCCACCGAAATGGAGGAGGGCGCCTTGGTCTGGATCAGGGGCAACGCGTCGATGAACCGGGTGATCAGCCGCGACTGGGTACGGTAGTTCAGATTCAATCCCCAGATGGTGTTCGACATCGGCTCATCGCCGTAATTGACCTTCTGGGTCAGGGGGCGTTCATTGAGGTTGACGACCGTGGCCCCGATGATGAAGTCCTTGTTGATCTTGTAATCGAGATGCGCGCCCATCAGCCTTTTGGTCTGCACGTTGAACATCTCATTGCTTTCCATCGATATCTTTATCGGGGTGCCCGAATTGAGGATCCCCTCGTTGATGATCCTGACGCGCCCGAGGGTGTAATCGACCGTATAATCCACATTCTCCTGTAGCTGAATACCTCCTGCCGTCACCCTGACGCTCCCGGGGGGAACATTGAGGGCATTCAGCGAGATCTCAGACCCCGCCGAGGATTTGTAAAACCCATCGAGGATGAATTTGTTCTTGTCGGGATACTGCTTGGCCATCGACTTGGTCATCCGGTAAAGCGAATCAAAGCAGTATTTATTCGCGAGTTCCGTGGAGCCTTTGGGATCGGCCGGATCATAAATGGAATCCCGCAGATCGCTCCCGTAAGGTTCGAGTACGGTGAAGAACACCCGTCCGTTCGATGATTGGATGGTTCCCCCCATGGTAGCCGCGTTGTCGATGAAGTCGAACATCCCGTCGGCAGGCTTATTCTGCTGCATGTTCAGGTTATCCCAATTCAGTACCTGGATCAGCGGCCTGCCTTTGATCCGCCCTTCGGAGATGTAGGCAGTGGCCACACCATTGGAGTTTCCGGTATACAATACGTTCAGCGTAAAATCGTTGGCTTGCAACTGATAGGCTCCCAGGTTATAAACGTTCTTCATCATCAGGTCCCAGGTGGGAAGCTTGGTGTTGATGGAGGTACTTTTCAACAGTTTCAACATCAGGCATTGCGGGGTGATGATCCCCTGGTCGGAAAATTCACCAACCTGATACACGGCGCTGTCACCGATGACCTGATATTGGTAAGCGACAGCCAGTGTCTGATCCGAATTCAGTTGGGTGTTCAGCGAGATAAAACCGAGCTTTGAATTCAGGGTATATTCTGAAGGCAACAGTTTCCGGGCGTTTTCAACCTTTTCAAAATCCTCGCCGGCGATCATGTAAAACGGGGCGCTTTTCAAATAACCGGCAACCGAGTTAATATTCCGCATCACGATGGTATCGGCCGGGGTGGGCATCAGAACTTTATAAAGGTTGTTGGCGCTGTTGGTCGGGTAACGGCGGGTGGGATCTCCGGTAAACAGACGGGTATTATAGGGTTGGGGTTCGCCGATATCCATCAGCGCGACAATGTTGCGGTTCTCCGATACCGCAGCCCCGATGTTGGTGATCCACACCTCCACCTTGATGATGTTGATACTGGAGGTCACGATCGGGAGTTTCCGCAGCGATTCCTTGTATTTGCTGCGAAACGCCTGCGAAAGGAAGAAGTGCTTGTTGTCCTCGTACTCATCGGCCCTGATTTTCACGTGGGTGGTCTGCGCATTACCCTCCACCGTGATCTCCTTGTTCTCGCTTTTCTGCTGGGAGTAAAGGGCGGTCACCGTCAGCCTTCCAAATCGCAGTTTGGTCTTGACACCGAACAGGCTCTCGGTACCATGGATCAGGGAAGTGCTGAGCGGCAGGTTCACATCGCCCGCTTCGATGAGCTGAATGATGTCGTCCTCCTTGCCTTCGTATTTCAATTTCAGCTTGTTCTCAAACTCAAACGTCGCTTCGGTGTTATAGTTGACCTTAAACTCAATCTTGTCGCCGATCTTCGCAATGACATTCATCTGGATCCGCTCATCAAAATCGAAATTGGTCTGCCGTCGTTGCCGGGTGTTGAGCATCGGATCGTCGCGGCGGTTCGAGACGAGACCGAAGTTGATCTCTGCTGAACCCTGGGGCCTGATGTCAACGGTGTTGTTACCAAAAATGGTCTCAAAGACCTTCCCGGGGATGACGATCTTGGGTATGATGCCCTTGGCATTGTCCATCGTGGCCGTTTCTGCCCGCTCCTGCCAGTACTGGTCAACCATTGACTGGAGATCCTGATTCTGAAACTCGTCGAACGAAAGGGTAGTCGGAATGCGGTAGCGTGTCTCCCCGATTTTATAGGAATAGTAATATTGGCGCGTCAACGGATCATATTCGATCGTGGTCTTCAGGTTGGAGGGATTGTTCAGGTAGAGCGGGTGTTCGCTTCCGGAACCGGGGATCACCATCTCATCATCAAACGGATACCGCATGGGTACGGTATCGCCCGGTTTTAAGGTGTCGGGCGGGGATATGACAGGAAAAGGCAGTCCATAGTCACCATTAGTTTCACCGGAATAAACCGGGAAACAAAGAGCAACCAGGACGGCCAGGCAGATGAGACAGTATAATTCGTATTTCTTCACTAAATTCTCAAAGGTGATTTTAATTCAGCGATCAGCATGCTACAGTATTTTCAACGCATGTTTGATCAGTTGTTCTACTGTCAGGCCTGGTCCTTCCGTTTCGATGATTTTGCCTAATGCTTTTTCAGCAAGCATCTTGGGGAAGCCCAGAATGATCAAACCTGATAACGCTTCATCCTTCCCGGTATTGTGCAAAACCCCGGTTTTTTCATAGGAAATCAGCTCTTTTGAGACCTTGCCTTTCAGATCGATGATGATCCGCTGGGCCGTTTTAGCCCCGATCCCCTTGATGCGCTGCAACAACGGGGCATCCCCGCCCGCAATTGCGTCTCTGAGCTCGGCTGGCGAAAGAGAAGAAAGGATGATGCGGGCCGTATTGACACCGACTCCGGAAACGCTGATCAACTGACGGAACAACTCACGCTCATCGGAATCTGCGAAACCATAAATCTGCATATCATCCTCCCTGACCACCAGATGGGTATACAGCGTGCATTCTTCATCCTGCCTGAGCTTGCCATAGGTATTGATCGAAATATGGATCAGATAGCCGATCCCGTTGTTATCGATAACGGCATAGGCCGGATTCCTCTCAATCAGTCGACCATGGATGTATTCATACATACGAATAGTTACTTAAAATCATAATGGGCGGATACCCGGAAAAAAGTGCAAAGGTAAAAAAAACAGCGAATCGTTAGCGGAGCAGCTTATAATCACGCAACGACTGTTCCATCTCCCGGAGTGATATGGGTTTCGACAGGATCTTCTTCTCCCGGTCAAGGAGGAACATGGTCGGGGTCGCGTAGATGTTGTAATCATCGGCTGCCCGGCCTGAAAAGCCTTTCAGATCGGAAACATTGATCCAGTTCATTTTCTGTTCCTTGACTGTACGGGTCCATTCAGCCCTGCTGGTATCAACAGCCACCGCCATCACCTCAAATCTTTTCGGGGACTGTCCGTCATAAATCTCCTTCAAACGCGGCATCATCGATACACAATGGGGACACTGTGTGGCCCAGAAAACGAGGAGGGTATATTCGGAGCTGAGGGCCGACAACCGGAACATCTTTCCCTTTGGGTCGGTTAATTCAAGTTCGGGAGCCGTTTTGCCGACCGCGATCTTCTTGAAAGTCTCAAGTTTCTTCTGGAGTGCGGTTTTCCGCTGTTGATCTTCACACGAGAAGGGATCCTGGAAATTGTCGGCTATGTATGTGATCACCTCATCGAAATGATATTTGTCGAAACCGCCGACCACGTAGTCCAGGAGAAATTTGTAAGTATCGGGACTTACGGAGGCTGCTCCGAGCATGATGGTCACCGCCTTGATGAATTCCGCTTCAAGTTGCTTCTGCGGCAACCGGTTGTTGCTGTAAAGAGCCAGGTACGAGATGGCTTTATTGGCGAAAACCGGGCTGCGCATCAGTGCGGTATCGGTGAAATTAACTTTGTCGAAATAGTGTTGTTTCAGGTAGTTCAGGCGGTCGTCGCGGAGCATGGACGGGGGGAGGAAGGGTGACTGGTAGATCTTCGCGATTCGGACGGCATAAGAAGCCGGATAGCGGGCCGTCAGTGAATCGACATACTGCTGTTGTTCCTTCTGGATACGCTCCATTTCGCGTGTCACTGAAAAATAGAAGGAATCCTTCAGGGGATAGTAGTCGATAACCGGAACGAGCAGTTGGAGCCGTTCCTGGTTGAGGGCGTCAAGTCGTGTATAATCGCGGTAAATCTGATTTTCAATTGAAGTGAGAAGCAGCAAACTGTCGGCGGGATGCCTGGCATCGGTGATGAACCGTACATCCTCCTGTTCCCGGTTCCAGATCAGGTCAACATAGCCATCTTTGCTCCATTTCACGCGGTACATCCCGGGAAGCCGGCCCTCGAGCCTGAAACGGACATAACCGGTAGAATCACTCCGAACCGAATCGACCACAGTAACTTTTTCGCCGTACAACGAGCCCAGGAAAACAGTCTGACCGGCCGAGCCCCTGATCACCCCGTCAAAACAGTATTGGGCTGACACTGCCATGGAACAAAGAACAAAGAACAAAGTCAATACAGGCTTCATGAGAACGAAAGGAATTATTTCGATTTGCGATTTACAAGTTTCAGGGTTTCAGAGTTTCAGGGTAAGGGGGTTCAAAGTTCAAGGATCAAAGTTCAAAATTCAGGTATTAGGCATTGGGCGTTGGGAATCAGGGAAAAAAGTTCAAAGATCAAGGCTCAAATTCAATCAGGGTTTAAAGTTTCAGAGTTTCAGAGTTTCAGAGTTTAAGGATTATAATTTTTCATTTTCACATTCTCAAATCCTCAAATTTTCACATTAGCACATCAGCACATTCTTAAATCCTCAAATTTTTATTCGTAAATCGTAAATCCATTTGTCCAACTCTTCGTCCGCTCTTTGTCTAACTCTTCGTCCGCTCTTCGTCCAACTCTTCGTCCGCCAGTTACCGTTTTTTCGCCGCTTTTTTTGCGCCGGCCGGCGGTCCCAGAAGTTCCCCGAGTTTCTTCAGCAGGTCTTCGCCTCTGAGGTTGCGCGCAATGATTTTCATGTCGCGGTCGAGAAGTACATTGGCAGGAATGGAGTTGATCCCGTAAAGTTTGCCGGCCGCGTTGCCCCATCCTTTGAGATCCGATACATGAGTCCAGGTCAGCTTGTCGTCCTTGATTGCCTTCAGCCATTTTTCACGATTCTGATCGAAGGAACAGCCCAAAATGGTAAAACCGGATGATTTGTACATCTGGAAAACCTTGACCACGTTGGGATTTTCAGCACGGCACGGACCGCACCACGAGGCCCAGAAATCCACCAACACAACCTCTCCCTTAAACCTGGAAAGTGGAACAGGAGTTCCGGTGGTGTCGTTCAGTGTAAAGTCGGGAGCAATCTGTCCGACTGCAACGCTTTTGAGAATCTCGATCCGCTTGTTCAGCGTCTTCATGTATTGAGATCCATTCAGGCTCGTATCCATGACCGCCATGATATCCTGCAGGTCTTCCAGTTCAAATTGCCAACTGTTGCGCATGATCAGGTAAGGCGATACCACCGTTTTGTTGTTCGACTTGGCAAAGGTTATCAACTGTTTTTTCAGTTCCAGATCGAGTTCATTCGAGAGGGAATCGGTCACCTTCATGGTGGCTGAATCGTTGATCTCCCGTGCTTTTTTCCACTCCTTGTATACTTCCTCCATCCTTTTGTTGATGGATTCGTTGATGGTAACGTACTGCTGGTATATAGTATGCGAACCGGAACCGGTGACCGTTGATTTATCCAGACTGTCGGGGTAAATCTCAAGCATGATCCGGGCGTTTTCGACGAAGACGGGAACGAATACCTGCTTTTCGGGAATCGACAGATGCCACATTTCGGGCAACCCGATCTTTCCCTTGAAGGTGAACCGGCCTTTGTCGAGCCGCACCGAATCTACATTGATCCACTGATCGATGTCGTAACGCTGCAGATACACCATCCCCGTGTCAACCCCGGTGATGGTCCCTTTTAAGGTATATTCGTCTTTTGTTCCGCTGCAGGAAGCCAGAACGGTCGCGATGATTAAAAGAAAAAAGAGTTTTTTCATGGAATGGAATTGTTGGTTAACCGATAACTGTGTTCAATGCCGGATGTACCCGGTATCGGTTGTTTTTCTGTTACAAAAGTACGTATATTTCCGGATTAAATAAAATCTCTATTTTTACATTGTAAATCCGAACTCCATGATGAACTTTCGATTGCCGCTTTTCCTGGTCTTGATTATGGGATTGATGCTTCCTGTTTATGCGCAGGAACCGCTGAAGTATTCCCAACCCCGGTACGATCTTTCAAAAGATCCCGTGCTTTATACAGTCGGGTATGCCCACCTCGATACCGAGTGGCGGTGGGATTATGACGAGACCATTAATGTTTTTCTGAAGAACACGCTCGACGATAATTTCCAGCGTTTTGAAAAATTCAAACCCTATGTCTTCACCTTCTCCGGTGCTCGCCGGTACAGGATGATGAAAGAGTATTATCCGGCAAAATATGAGCTTCTGAAAAAATATGTTGCCCAGGGCAGGTGGAACGTGGGCGGATCCTCTGTGGACGAATGCGACGCCAATGTTCCTTCACCCGAGTCGGTGATCCGCCAGGTTTTATACGGAAACCGTTATTTTGAGGCGGAATTCGGCAAAAAGAGCGTCGATTTCCTGCTTCCCGATTGTTTCGGCTTTCAGGCACACCTGCCTTCGGCCCTGGCGCACGCCGGCGTTGCAGGGTTCTCTACCCAGAAGCTTTCATGGGGATCAGCGGTCGGGATTCCGTTCAACCTCGGCATCTGGACCGGTCCGGATGGCAAGGGAGTGGTAGCGGCCCTGAACGCGACCGATTACACCGGACGGATCCAGTTTCGCCTCGATACTTCGCGGTACTGGTCTGACCGGATCCAGGAAAATGGCCGGAACTATGGAATTTATGCCGACTACCGCTATTACGGCGTTGGCGACGTGGGCGGCGCCCCCAGACTGGAGGATGTGACCAACGCAGTCGGCAGCCTGAACCAGTCCGACTCAAAGTTTCAGGTCTACCTGTGCAGTTCCGACCAATTGTTCCGGGATCTCATCCCAGATCAGAAAAAAAAGCTTCCAAATTATTCTGGCGACCTGCTGCTTACCGAACACTCATCGGGTTCACTCACTTCACAGGCTTACATGAAACGCTGGAACCGGAAGAACGAACAACTGGCCCTCGCGGCGGAACCCGTTTCAGTGATGGCCGACTGGCTGGGAGGACTCAGGTACCCCTTCCGGACCCTGAACGAAGCATGGTGGCTCGTGCTGGGAAGCCAGATGCACGATATCCTCCCCGGAACCTGCATCCCGAAAGCCTATGAATATGCCTGGAATGACGAAGTGCTGGCACTGAACCAGTTCGCCTCAACCCTTCAGGCTTCCGCCGGCGGCGTAATACGCGCCATGAATACCATGGTCGCCGGGACCGCCCTGGTTATCTACAACCCGCTGGCCATCCCACGCACCGATGTGGTCGAAGCCGAAGTCATCTTTCCCGACGGGGTTCCGAAATTCCTGAAACTGCTGAATGAATATGACATGGAGATTCCCCTTCAGGTAACCGTACAATCGCGTGACCGGGTTCAGATCCTGTTCAACGCCACCCTCCCGCCCTTCGGTTTTGTATGCTATGACCTTCAACCTGCCAAAGAAAAACCCGCGCCAAAAACCATCCTCAGCATCTCCGGAACAAAGATCGAGAATGAATTGCTGAAAGTTACCATCAATGGAAACGGCGACATTGCTTCCATCATCGATAAAAAACTCGGGAAAGAGATCCTGTCGGGTCCCTCCCGGTTGGAATTCCATAAAGAACATCCCGAATACTGGCCTGCCTGGAACATGGACTGGAACGACCGTAAACTCCCACCCGTTGATTATGTCGGGGGAAAGCCCGTCATCACCCTGGTGGAATCAGGACCGGTACGGGTCAGCCTGAAAGTTGTCAGATCGGCAAGAAATTCAGTGGTTACACAGTACATCCGGCTTTCGGCAGGTTCCGAAAAGGTGATCGTGGACAACCACATCGAATGGCAATCCCGCGGGGTAAGCCTGAAAGCGTGTTTCCCGCTTACGGCCTCCGGTACCGTTGCAACCTACAACCTCGGTCTGGGAACCACGGAACGGAATAACAACCATGAAAAAAAATATGAAGTCCCCTCCCGCGAATGGTTCGATCTGACTGATAAAACAGGCAGTTTCGGGGTTTCGATACTGGAAGACTGCAAATTCGGATCCGATAAACCCGACAATAAGACCCTCCGGCTCACCCTGTTATACACGCCGGTCACCAATTTTTACCACGACCAGGCCACACAGGACTGGGGAATCCACGACATAACCTATGGCATATACAGTCATAAAGGCGACTGGCGCACAGGGCTTACCGAATGGCAGGGCCGAAGGCTGAACCAGCCGCTGGTTGCTTTCAGCGCACGCCGGCATCCGGGTTTCCTGGGAAGAAGCTTCTCCTTTGCCCGGGCTTCGGTACCCAATGTTGATATCCGCGCCATCAAGAAAGCTGAAAACGGCAACGACATCGTGATCAGGGTCCAGGAGTTGACCGGTAAAGAGACCGGGAACGTGGAGATCTCGTTTACAGCAAAGGTGCTGTCGGCCCGCGAAGTGGACGGTCAGGAACAACCTCTGGGCGAGGCAGTGGTCAGGAACGGGAAACTGCTTATCGACCTTGGAAAATTCGGCATCCGGAGCTTTGCTATCCGGCTGGAGCCACCTGCCGAAAAGCTGAAAGAACCCGTGAACATCAAGCTTCCGATACCCTATGACCTGGATGTCGTAAGCAGCGACAAAAACCGGAAAAACGGTGCCTTCGATACAAAGGGAACCTCCATTCCCGGCTCGCTCTTTCCCGATGTGATCGTGGTCGATGGTGTTGAGTTTGTGATGGGACCGAAGGCTGACGGAAAAAACAACGCGATGACCTGCCGTGGCCAGAAAATCGAACTTCCCAAAACGGGAAATTACAACCATCTGTACCTGCTCGCAGCCGCGGTGACCGATACCATTGGGGTTTTCAGGGTCGGCGGCAACAAAATCAGCCTGACCGTTCAGGCCTGGGACGGGAACATCGGGCAGTTTGACAACCGGAGATGGGATAAATATGAGCGGATCAACGGTTTGGACAAGGGTTACATCAAGCGGGACCAGGTAGGTTGGTTCGCCACGCACCTCAGCCGGGATACGGTGAACCTGGCCCACCGTTACGGGTACCTTTACAAATATTCCCTCGAGGCAGGACCCGCCAGCAAAACACTCCAGCTTCCCGACAACCCGGCAATCAGGATTTTCGCAATCACTGCCTCTGACCATCCTTATGATCAGGTTGTTCCGGTCCAACCGCTTTATGACGATTTCACCGGGCGGGAGCCGTTGAAGCTGGTGCTCCCCGCCAGTTATGTCGATGAGGGAATGACAGCCCGGATCAGGGTCTCTGCCCACCGTAAACGAAAACTGACCGATCTCCCGGCGCGGCTCACGATGAAGGATTATGCCGATCTGCATCAGCCGAACGGCGTCACCGTGAAGTATTATTTCACCGGAACCGACAGCGCTTTTCAGGTGCCAGCCCGGCCGGTTTCGGACGGGAACCCCGGCATCGTGAACGGGATGACGGTGCCAGCCCTCAACGACGGCATGTACGACCTGCTTCCATCCGATTCCCTTAACGAAAAATGGTCGGAATTTGGCGAAGGAAGGATCTTCATGGACCTTCAGCAGGAGATCGAGCTGGATAGTCTGCATCTTTTTGTGACACAAAGCACCAAACGGGGCAAACAGACGTTTTCGATGTGGGGCGGCAAGGGAGCTGCGAACCAGGCTGTCACCGGGAATCCCGGATCAGCCGGTTGGGACTTCTTGGGATATGTGCAACCTGAAGATATCTGGGGGAATGCCAAAGGACTTTACACCGTGAAGTTCAAGAAAGATCAGCCCTGCCATTACCGGTACCTGATGTGGATCAGCGAAGACTCCCCGCATGGGCCCTACTATTTCAGGGAGGTCGATGTTTTTGAAAAGCAAAAATAACGGGTAACGACAAACGCCTGAGATGGCTGATCACAAACAACCGGATGGAACACCCTCCGACCCGGCCGGAACCCTGGAGCGGATCGGAAGGTATTGCGCATACCAGGAACGATGTACCGATGATGTTGAAAAAAAACTGAAGGAATGGAAAGTCTCCGTCACAAAAATTCCCGGTATCCTCCATGAGCTCAGAAAAGAGGGATTTTTGGACGATACACGGTTTGCACGCGGTTTTGTAAGCGGAAAACTGAAGATCAATCATTGGGGCAGGATACGCATCCGGTACGAACTCCGCTGCAGGAAGATCCCTGAGAAAATCATAGAATCCGCGCTGAATGAGATCAGCCAGGATGCTTACCACGATATAATAAACATGCTGATCATCAAAAAAAGAAAAGAAATCACGAAGCTTATAACCGGGGACACACGGCAAAAAATTCTCAACTTTGTAGTCGGGAAAGGTTTTGAATACGAAGCGGTGTTGAATGTCCTGGCAACAATAGAAGTAAAAGAAGATTAACACGACAAACCCAAAATTCGAAAAACATGGTGACACTGGAGCAGGTACGAGAACTTCAGACAAGGCTGGAAGCCTTGAGGAGGTATCTTTGACATTGATGTAAAACTAACCCAGATCGGGGAAGAGGAGCTTCTGACCCATGCTCCCGATTTCTGGAACAATCCGAAAGCAGCCGAACAAGTCTTGCGGGCTATCCGCGACAAGAAGAACTGGACTGACGCCTTTGAAAAAGCCCGTTCATCCTACGATGACCTCATGGTGATGTGGGAGTTCTTTATCCAGGGTGAGGCAACCGAAAGCGATGTTGAAAAACATTACCGCGAAACCCTGACGCTGGCAGAAGCGCTGGAGTTCCGCAACATGCTGAGCGGGGAGGAGGACAAACTCGGCGCCATCGTTCAGATCAACTCGGGGGCAGGCGGCACCGAAAGCCAGGACTGGGCGCAGATGCTCATGCGGATGTACATCCGTTACGGAGAGCGGAACAACTATAAAGTATCGGAAGTCGACTTTCAGGAAGGTGATGTGGCAGGCATCAAACAGGTAACCCTTGAATTTGACGGGGAGTACGCGTACGGATATCTGAAGGGAGAAAACGGGGTTCACCGGTTGGTTAGGCTCTCACCCTTTGATTCCAACCACAAGCGGCATACCTCTTTTGCCTCGGTTTATGCCTATCCGATCATCAACGATGATATCGTGATTGAGATCAATCCTGCAGAGATCACTTGGGATACCTTCAGAAGCAGCGGGCCGGGCGGACAAAATGTGAACAAGGTGGAAACCGCGGTCAGGTTGAAGCATGAACCCACGGGCATCATCATCGAATGCCAGGAGACCCGCTCCCAGGGCCAGAACCGTGAGAAGGCGCTGAAACTGCTCAAATCACAGCTTTACGAGATCGAACTCCGGAAGAAACGGGAAAAGATCGCCGCCATCGAAAGCAACAAGAAAAAGATCGAATGGGGAAGCCAGATCCGGAGCTATGTCCTTCATCCCTATAAAATGGTGAAAGATTTACGCACAGGCGTTGAAACCAGCGATACCCAGGGGGTGCTCGACGGGGATCTCACCGACTTCATAAAAGCATATCTGATGGAATACGGCAATGCATAAAAAGCAACCTGCCGCTTCAGGGAATAAAATCTGATATTTTAACCATGCTGACCATTTTCCATAATCCTTCCTGTAAAAAATCCCGTGAGGGGCTGCAGTACCTGAAAGATTCGGGGCGCAGTTACACCGTAGTTGAATACCTGAAACATCCGGTAACGGAACAGGTGATCGAACGGCTTCTTGTCAAGCTCAACTGCAAGGTGCATGAGTTGATCCGTACACAGGAGGAGTACTATAAGAAGCATATCAGGGGAAAGCATTTTGAGGAACACGAACTGATCCGGATTCTGGTTGAAAATCCAAGACTGATCCGCAGGCCGATCGTCGAAGGAAAATTCAGGGCTGTGGTTGCCGATCCGGCAAGCAACATCGACCTGATCAGGGAATGCTGACCCGAAGATCATTAACGAATTTCAAATTATATCTTAAACCATTGTAACATGAGTACACGTATCGAAAAAGACTCGATGGGACCGATTGAGGTTCCCTCGGACAAATACTGGGGAGCACAGACCCAGCGTTCGCTTACCAACTTCAGGATCGGAGAATCAGGATCAATGCCCAAAGAGGTGATCAGGGGAATGGCCATCTTAAAAAAGGCCGCTGCCATGGTCAATGCTGACCTGGGTGTTCTCCCGGCGGAGAAAAAGGATCTCATCGTACAGGTTTGTGATGAAATTCTCGACGGGAAGCTCGACGACCAGTTCCCCCTTGTCATCTGGCAAACCGGTTCGGGGACCCAGTCCAACATGAACCTGAATGAAGTGATTGCAAACCGGGCTCATGTGATACACGGAGGAGTACTGGGAGGGTCTGAAAAGACTTTTATCCATCCGAATGATGACGTCAACAAATCTCAATCCTCGAACGACACTTTTCCGGCGGCCATGAGTATTGCCGCCTATACCCTGGTGACCGGGAACACGATCCCGGGAGTGGAGCTTTTAAAAAGCACGCTGGCGAAAAAATCAGATGACTTTAAAGAGATTGTGAAGACCGGCCGGACCCACCTGATGGATGCGACGCCGCTGACGCTCGGGCAGGAATTTTCGGGCTACGTATCGCAACTCGATCACGGGCTTAAGGCAGTAAAAAATACGCTTCCCCATTTGTCGGAACTCGCGCTGGGCGGGACTGCGGTGGGAACCGGCCTGAATGCCCCGAAAAATTATGACCTCCTCGTTGCCCGTAAAATTGCAGAACTCACCGGATTACCATTCATTACCGCACCCAACAAATTTGAATCCCTCTCAGCTCATGATGCCATGGTGGAGACCTCCGGAGCACTGAAAACCCTTGCAGTAAGCCTGATGCATATTGCCTCGAACATCCGCCTGCTCGCCTCCGGCCCACGGTGCGGGATCGGCGAGATCATGCTTCCCGAGAATGAACCGGGATCGAGCATCATGCCCGGGAAAGTCAACCCGACCCAACCCGAAGCAATGACCATGGTCTGCGCCCAGGTACTCGGGAATGACGTGGCCATAAACATCGGCGGAATGAACGGACATTTTCAGCTAAACGTCTTCAAACCCCTGATCATCTCGAACCTTTTGCAATCGGCCCGACTGATCGGCGACGTGTGCGTCTCGTTCAACGACCACTGCGCCACAGGGATCGAACCAAACCCCGACGCCATCAATAAAAACCTGGAAAATACCCTTATGCTGGTAACCGCGCTCAATCCGATCATCGGTTATGATAATTCGGCAAAAATTGCCAAAAAGGCGCACCGCGAGCATAAAACCCTCCGGGAAGCAGCAATGGAAACAGGTCTGATCTCGGAAGAGGATTTTAACCGGGCTGTTGATCCGAAAAAAATGGTCGGACCAAAATAATACCTTCACCAACTCAAATTATCAGGGTATGAAAAAAGTTGTGCCGGGGTTGTTCCTGATCCTCCTAAGTTGCGGATTTCCGGCGAAAGCTCAGCATGCCGACAGCCTCATAACGCGCGCAGCCGCATCCACAGGTCCGGAAAAGATCCAGGTACTGCTGGAACTTTCAGACCTGTACAGCAGTCAGTCGAAATTCCTCGACGCGGAGCGAACGTTGAAGGAAGCCCTGAGCCAGCTTCAATCTGTCACCTTACCTGACCGGGAGGAAGAAACGCTGAAAGCCAGGATTCTGCTGAAACACGCCAACATCCTGCTGTTCCATTTTGCCGACTACAACCGCTCCCTGCAACTGCTGCTCCTGAACATCGACCTTGCCCGGAAAACCAATGACCACGAAACGTTACTGATGACTTATACCTACCTTGGCTTCAATTACCGGTTTCTGAAGCGATACCCGCAATCGGTCAGGTACCTTGACCAGGCAATCCTCCTGGCCCGACAAATTAACGATACCAGCCGTCTGATATCCTGTATCAACGAAAAAGCCAACAATTTCTTTCTCATGGGTATGGATGACGCATCCAAAACCTTTCGTATGGAAGCGCTGGAACTTGCGCGAAAGTCGGGAAAACAGACTGAAGAACATTTTGTGAGTCATGATATTGCAAATTCCTATGCCATGAAAGGTGCCTATGATAAGGCCCTTCCATTTTTTCTGAGCTCGTTCCGATTTTATTCGGCAGGTTCCGACCAGCGCCTCACCGGAATATCCGCCCTCAATGTCGCCCAGGCATACATCCATGTTAAAAAACCCGACAGCGCCCTGTTTTATCTGAGCCTTGCCAACCGGATTGTCACCGAAAATAATTTTATGGCTGAAAAGACCCAGGTGTACCAGGCCTATAGCGAATATTACCGCGCTCTGGGCGATTATCCCAGGGCATTCGATTATCTGAACAAATATGTCCTTCTGCACGATACCATCTATAACCTCGAAAAGGAACGCCAGATCAGTGAGTTTTCGGCACGTTTTGAATCCGACCAGAAAGAACAGGAAAATATGCTGCTGAAACAGCACTTCCGGAGTATGAAAACGATCGGTGTGCTCTCTGCAACATTCGTCTTCCTCCTGTTCATCATCCTGTTCGTGAACAACAGGAGAAAGAAGATCGCAAACAGGGAACTGGCCAAGCGAAATGAGCTGATCAGCAACCATAAGGCAAACCTGTCGGTTGCCTTCGACATGCTCCGCCACCGGGAAAAAGAGCTCCTCGACGCCAACAATTCCAAGGATGTTTTCTTTTCCATCATCGCACATGATCTGAAAAGCCCGTTCAATGCACTGCTTGGTTTCTCGAATCTTTTAAAGGATGAATTTGATTCCTTTACCAATGAGGAGGTCAGAAAATTCGTTGCGAACATCGCCGATTCCGCGGAAAACATTTACCTGCTGGTCGAAAACCTTCTTGCCTGGAGCCGTACCCAGACCAACCGGATCGTGATAAATCCTGTCCGGATCGACCTCAATGAAAAGGTCAGGGAAGTAATTTCTACCCTCACGCCCCAGATTCAAAAGAAAAATATCAGGGTATTCGTGAATTCCGGAAATCCTTTGATGGTTTCAACCGATCCCGGGATGATCGATTTCGTAATCCGGAACCTTCTTTCCAACGCCATCAAGTATTCCTTCGCGGGGGGCGAGGTCCGAATCGATCAGGAGCAACTGCCTCAAAAAATCAGGATGGCATTCATCGACAACGGCGTGGGAATTCCGTCCGAAAACCTGTCGCGGTTATTCCGGATCGACGGAAAGGTGAAGACTCAGGGTACCGAACATGAAACCGGCACAGGGCTGGGTCTGATCATCTGTAAGGAATTCCTCGAAAAACTCGGGGGAGAGTTGTGGGTCGAAAACCGGGAAGATGCCGGTTGCACCTTCTTCTTCACATTGCCGTCCCAGTAAATCCGTTTTACCTGACCCTGCCGGTATCGGGGACCACCCCGGTCTCTCTTGATTGCCGGACCAGTTTCATTGCCTCTTCGCGGATAAGATCCTCCAGAGGAACTTTTTCGCGAACCGATTTCTTTTCTAAAAAATCAAGATACCGGCGGTCGCCGCGAATCAGCTTCAGAAAGTAGGCAAGGGTATCGGTTTTGGCCGGATCAACGCGGCCCGTGACTTTCGGAGGCGTGAAGATCAGTGGTTTATTCAGATCTATCATCCTGAAAATAAAAGCTTTCCTTACTGTATCCATTCCCCTGATGATGGAAATGGTATCGGAAGGAACGATCAGGTCGAACAGGTTTCCATACAATTGTACCGGATCTTCATAATCGTCGCTCAGGGCAATGAACCACATATCGTCGCCCTGTTTCAGATTTCCATTGATTTTGTTGATCCAGTAATATTTATGGATTCGCTCAAGGGAGCCGATGGCATAGACCGGGAGGTGCGTCGGGCGACCCAGGTAATATTCGAAATTGGCAGCCGGGAACCACCTGAAAGTGATGATGGGCGCGTCTTTATCCATCAGGAAATGATCTTCATCCCATTTTTTCAGAGGTGCAAACTTTTCTCCCAGTTGCTCCCAGCCATAAAGGTCGAGCGATACATCGTCGATCTTCATTTTTTGCAGTGGGATCCAGCCCCCGCGGATCTGTCCGACCGCCAGCGTTATCACCGAACCAAGTAAAACCAGGGAGAAGAAGACAGGAAGGGGGATCAGTCGCTTTATGGTTCCTTTCAGGGAGGGTTCCGAGAGCCAGGAAGCGACGATGACCAGGAGCCCCAGGTATCCCGGACCGGTCCAATGCGGCAGGGTGCTGCGGAAGAGTGAAAATGCCGTGAACACCGCGATGAGGGGCAGACTGGTCCATAACAGGATCTGCCGGTATGGGGCGCTGATGAAATGTTGGCGCCGGATCAGGGCGACAAGAGATATCAAAATCAACACCACGTTGACGGGGTTGTTGTAAAAGAACTGGCCGGCGATCTCGGTAAGAAAATATTGGGGCTGCAACCCCGATTCCGTGATTCCGACCCTGTTTTCATGGAAGGTAAAGCTGATGAAATTATTTTCCATATTCCAGAAAATAACCGGGAGGAACAGCAGGGCTGAAACCAGCAGGGATCCCCAGAACTCCTTTGTCAAAATCCATTTCCGGTCATAAATCAGGATGTACATCAGCATGCCGAAAATCAGGAAAACGGAGTGATATTTCGACAGCAGGGCGAGGCCGGCTGTCGCCCCAGCAAAAAAGATCAGGTTCCTGGTACGCGGTGATCGTTCGCGATCGGGCAGCGACTTCAGGAAGAGGTAAAGGGTCAACAGCCAGAAAAAAACCTGCGGCGTATCAGGCAGGATGAAGGTTCCGGTCAGTATGAACCCGTAAAACGATGCGGTATACAGCAATGCCGCGTACAGACCCGTAAGATGGTTTTTAACGGTAAGTCCGATCAGGAACATCAGATAGGTACTGAGGGTTCCCAACACGACGGAGCCGAGCCTCACAAAGAATTCATCCTCGAAGGTGAGGTTCAGGGTAAACGCATCGATCACAAAGCCCACCATGGGTGGATGATCGAAATGGCTCAGGGCAGGATACTTCGCGTAGGTCCAGTAATAGACCTCATCGTTCCCAAGTTCAATGAAGCCCGCGATAAATCCACGGACCAGGACCGATACCACGAGGAGTACCAGAAGGGCAATGTGGATTTTTCTTTTTGAAGGCATGATGCAAGACAGGGGCCAGATAAGCCGTCGGGTTCCTGAATCCCTCTGCGAAGTAACAAAAAATTGTCGGTTTTCAGGTCATCAGAGGATTCTTATCCTTTTAAAAAACGCTGAACAGAAGTTTCAAATTCAGAAATACGACCAGGCCCCCGATGATCAGCAGGATAACCTTGGTGTATGTTTTATTGACATATTTTCCCATCACTTTTTTGGAGGATGTCAGATAAATCTGAAGGAAAATCGTAAAGGGCAACTGGATGCTCAGCACCATCTGTGAGATGATCAATCCCCGGTAGGGATCCGACACCATGAAGATGATCAGCAAAGCTGCGACCAGTGAGATGAGCACCCCCAACCGGGAATGGCTGTCATGGATATCGTAAGGCTCACTGAACAATCCCGCGAAGATCGATCCTCCGGCCATCCCGGAGGTGATGGTGCTGGCGATACCGGCACACAGGAGGGCAACCGCGAAGATGGTACCCGCGTTGTTCCCGAGCAAAGGTTGCAGGATCCCTTTGGCCTGCTGCAATTCCGTTACTTCAATCCGGTTCGAAAAAAACGTTGTGGCAGCAAGAAGGATCATGGCGCTGTTGATGGCCCACCCGATCAGCATGGAGAACAGCGTGTCGAACAGCTCGAAATCCATCTGGCGTTTGATCACCTTTTCATCCTCGAGGTTCCATTGCCTGCTCTGGATCACCTCTGAATGCAGGAACAGATTGTGCGGCATAACAACGGCGCCCAGCACGCTCATGACCACGATCATGGAGCCCTCGGGCAGGGACGGTTTTACCCACCCCACCCCTGCCCTGACCCAGTCGATGTCGACCAGCGAAAGTTCGTACAGGAATGATAGTCCGATTACCGACACGAAGGCAATGATAAATTTTTCGATCTTGGGGTAAGAGTTTGTAAATACCATGATGATCACGAAGAGGAAGGCAAGGAGCGCCCCGGCCGGGATGGGGATGCCGAACAGCATGTTCAGGGCAATGGCGGCGCCCAGGATCTCGGCCAGCGAAGTGGAGACCGATGCGCCCATGGCTGAAATCAAGACAGATTTCGATACCCAGCGGGGGGTATGAAGGGTTGCGGCCTCCGACAGGCACAGTCCGGTAGCAATTCCCAGGTGGGCAACGTTGTGCTGCAGGATGATGAGCATGATGGTCGAAAGGGTCACCATCCACACCAAGGTGTAGCCAAAGGCTGATCCGGCCGCGATATTCGATGCCCAGTTACCCGGATCGATGAATCCCACGGTCACGAGCAGTCCCGGTCCGATATATTTCAGAATATCCCTGGCGCCGAGCCCCGGCTTGTGATCACGACGTTTTAAATCTTTTAAAAAATCAAAGATCACCCATCTCATTATTCAGATTAAACAATACGGATCAAGATTCCGGAAACAGTTCCGAAGTGGCGCTGTCCGGTGGCGGTATGTCAGTGTTATTCTTTTTCGAAACCCCATTTCCAGGCAAAAGCGGCCAGGATAGCGCCGACGATCGGGGCCAGGATGAACAGCCAGAGTTGTGCAAAGGCCTTACCGCCGGCAAAAACGGCGGGTCCCAGGCTGCGTGCCGGGTTGACTGAAGTCCCCGTAACCGGGATCGTAACCAGGTGAATCAGCATGAGGGTGACCCCGATGGCAAGGCCAGCCATCGCGCCATTACCATATTTGGAAGTCACTGCAAGGATCACGAACAGGAAGAGGAAAGTCATGACCATTTCAATGACAAAGGCGCTTAACGTATCATAACCACCCAGATAGCCTTCACCCCAGCCATTGGAGCCAAGCGCCCATTCACCCATCTGGAAATCGGGACGACCCACCAGTATCAGGAACAGGACTCCGGCGCCGAGCAGTGCGCCAATACATTGGGAAATGATGTATCCAATCGCATCTTTTACCTCCATTTTTCCTGCCACCAATACCCCGATGGTCACCGCCGGGTTGATGTGGCAACCCGAAATACCTCCAATGGCATACGCCATGGCTACAACCGCGAATCCGAATGCAATCGAAATACCCAGCAACCCTACTCCGCTCGGTCCGGTCTGACTGATCCCGGCAATAACGGCTGCTCCGCAGCCAAAAAGCACCAGGCTGAAGGTGCCGATTAACTCAGCTAAATACTTTTTCATGATCTTTGTTTTATTGGTTGTTTCAAAAATAATTAAAAAAATGAAGAATGCCTTAAAAAAGATTTTATATTTACATGTTCTAACGACAATCCACCAAAAAAAAAACGTAACCATGAAAAAGATCATTTTAATGTTTTCAGCGCTGTTGCTTGCCGGAACCATTTTCGCACAGCAAAAGGCTTATGTGTCATTGGGTGTGGGAGCAGGTCTCGGAACCGCACGCACCTACGACCTGTACGACTGGGGGAATAAAGTCCATCCGGTCGGGCTCGGAACCGGTCTCGATTTTAACCTAAGAGGCGGTTATTTCGTCGGACAGGCCATTGCTATTGAACTGGGTGTCGGATACCGGATGGGATTCAACACCAAAGTGGATCTTGAAGAGGGAACGGACTCATATAACAGCAGTAACGGAAGTGGCACCCTCAAATTCAAGAGCGATATGCTTTACCTGGTCCCGGCCGTGGTGATCTCACCCGACTTTGAATCCAAGACCAGACCCTATGCACGACTGGGCGTTTTAATCGGCATTATGCCTTCCATAACGACTAAATGGGATATTACAACAACCAGTTACCCCTACGATGCCCCTGCTTCAGATAACACAGTCGCAACCATTAAATATTCGGGTGGCGTGGCTTTCGGAGGCAGTTTTGCCCTTGGTTGCGATTTTAACCTCAGTGACCTCCTGGCCATCTATGCTGAAATTTATTACGACGCCCTGAGTTACGCTCCTTCCAAAGGTGAATTCAAAAAGTGTGAAGTCAACGGAAAGGATGTTCTCCCCGACATGACAACTTATGACAAGGAAGTGGAATTCGTGAAAGACCTCACGGGTTTTGTACCTAAGGACAGCGAGCCCGACCAACAGTTGAAAAACAGTTATCCGCTCAACAGCCTTGGACTGAATATCGGGTTAAAGATAAAATTATAGCTGATCCTGAAAGAACCTTTGTTTCAGCCTGCCACAACCGTGGCGGGCTTTTTTTTGCTCCAGCGTGTTTTTAATTTATCGAAATAGAGGTAAACGACCGGTACCACGATGAGGGTCAGGAAGAGCGAACTGGTGAGTCCGCCGATCAGCGCCCAGGCCGTGCCATTCTTCCACTCCGAACCGGCGCCGGATGCCAGCGCGATCGGCAACATCCCGAAGATCATCGAAAAGGTGGTCATGAGAATAGGCCGCATCCGCACCTTTCCTGCCTGGATTAGGGCATCAAAGGTATTGTGGCCCTCCGTCTTCAATTGGTTGGTGAAATCGACCAGCAGGATGGCATTTTTCCCAACCAGTCCCACCAGCATGATGATTCCGAGGATGGAGAAAACCGTCAACGACTGCATGGTGAGCCCCAGGGCCAGCAAGGCTCCGATGATGGCAAGCGGAATCGAAAAGATCACCACGAACGGATAAACATACGAATCGTACAAGGCAACCATGATCAGGTAAACGAACAAAATGGAGGCAAGAAAGGCAATACCCATACTTCCGAATGCCTCGGTCTGATATTTTATGTCGCCCTCGGCGATCACGGTCACCTCTTTGGGCAGCGGCATGGACCCCACTACCTTTAACACATCCTCACCCACCGAACCCACCGGCCGGCCGATGACCTGGCACTGTACCGTCACCGAAGGCACCCTGTTATACCGCTGCAATACGTTGGTCCCGCTCGAAGGCCGGATCACGGCAAACTGGTTCAACTGAATGCTTCTTCCCTGGTCATTGACAAAAGAGAGGCTGGCAATATCGTTGATGCTGTTTCGGTCGAACTGGTCAAGCAACACGTTGATATTGTATTCGTTGTCGCCATCCCGGTATTTGGTGTCGGTATTTCCGCTGAAAGCGTTCTGTAACGTCATTCCCACCACCGCGGTCGAAAGCCCGAGACCGGCCATTCTATCCTTGTCGATACGGATGTCAACCTCCGGATTGCCGGCTTCGACCGACAGCTTCACTTCATAGGTTCCGGGAACCTTTTTCATTTCGGTCATAACCTGCTCAGACCAATAGGTAAGGGTATCGAGATTCGGACCGCTCAATACGATCTGGATGGGATCCATATCCGAAGTTCCCATCAGCGAGACAATGGTCGAGCGGACTTTGATACCGGGAATCAGGTTCATCAGATCCTTTTTCATTTTGATGGCAAACATCTCCGAGGTGATCTCCCGCTTTTCCTTGGCAACCATCTTGACATGTATCTCCGATTTATAAGCAGAGTTCCCGGCTTCAAAAAAACTGGTGGTGCTTCCCACCGAGGTAAAGACACTGACTACCTCCCGTTGCTTCATCAGATACTGTTCTGCTTTCAGGGTAACCTGGTTGGTTTGTTCGATGCTGGCATTCTTTGGCAGTTCCATCTGGATGATGACCTCACCCCGGTCGCCCATACTTACAAACTCGGAACCGATAAATCCTCCGATTACCAGTGATAAAGAAGCAAAAAAGAGGACCGTGGTGCCGGCAATCACCATGAATTTATGGTGCAGCGACCAGGCTACCACTTTCGAATATCCTTCGGTAAATGAGGTCAGCCATCTCTCAAAACCAAAAATGATCCTGCCGGGTATGCTTCCTTCACTGAAACGTGTCTTCTTTGCCAATCGGGATGCAAGCAATGGCGTAATGGTAAAGGATACAAACAAACTCAGAAGCGTTGAGAATACCACCACCAGGGCAAACTGTCGTAACAATCCCGACACCATGCTGCTGATCAACGCAATTGGCAGAAACACGACTACATCGACCAGGGTAATGGAGATGGCGGTATAGTTAATTTCGTTTCGTCCGTCAAGCGCGGCTTTCCGGCGTTCTTTTCCCATTTCCATATGCCGGTAGATATTCTCCAGAACGACGATGGAATCATCCACGAGGATCCCGATCACCAGCGACATGGCAACCAGCGAGATGATATTCAGGGAAAAATTGAACAGGTACATTGCCGTAAAGGTGGAGATCAGCGAGGCCGGAATGGCAACCAGCACGATGAACGAATTTCTGATGCTGTGGAGAAAAACAAGCATGACCAGCGCCACGAGGCAGATGGCAAATAAAAGGTCCTTCATGACCGCGTTGGCCGAAGTCAGGGTAAATTCGGAGGTATCGTTGGCGATGGCCACCTGAACCTTTTGCTGCTGGTAAATCTCCTCGATCTTTCGGATGGTTGCCTTCACCTGTTTCGAAATCTCTACCTCATTGCCATCGGGCTGTTTAAATATCAACAATCCCAGCGAGGTCTGTCCGTTGAACCGGTTGATGCTGGCAGTCTCTTTCTTCGAATCGCTCACATCGGCAACATCTTCTAGTCTTACGGGACTACCTCCTGCATCCGATTTGATAATCAGGTTTTTCAGGTCCTCCAGGGCGATAAACTTCCCGGATAACCGGATGATCACTTCCTGGCTCTGATCCTTGATCTTGCCCGTGGGAAATTCCATGTTTGCGCTCCTGATGGCTTGAGTGATCTGGAGAATGGATATTCCTTGGGCCTTGATCTTGTTGTTGTCAACATTGATGCGGATCTCCCGCTCTTCCCCGCCAACAAGGTCAACCTGCGAAATACCATTGATCGTCGAAACCATCGGCTTAATCTTGTTTTTCACCAGGTCGTATAGCTCGGTCGATGGAATATTGGCAGTCAGTCCCAGTCGTATGATGGGAATATCATCCATGCTGAAGTTGCTGATGATGGGACTTTTCGAATCTTCTGGCAGGAGGTACTCGATATTCGCGACTTTACGGGTTGCATCTTCCGTTGCCTTATCCATATCGGCTGAATTCTTGAAAATGATGACCACCACCGAGTTCCCTTCAGCAGAAGTGCTCTGGATGTTGTCGATGTCCTCTAAAGAGGAGATGGCATCTTCGATCTTTTTCGTAACGGAATTTTCGACCTCCGCGGGCGATGCGCCGGGATAAACAGTCACGACCACTAAAACGGGTTGCGAATACTTCGGGAAAAGTTCGTAGTTCAGTGAAAAATAACTTACAATCCCTAAAAAGATGAGTACGGTAAAGATTACTACAATCAGCGTGGGCCTTTTAATGGCTATTTCGGTAAGCGTCATGGCAAAGGGTTATTTTGAGTTGACAATTTTTATTGGACGCATGTGGTCCAGGTTGATTTGACCCGAGATCACTACCCGTTCGCCGGGAAGCAGACCGTCAAGAATCTGAACATCATGATCGGTGGCGGTTCCGACAGTTACAGATTTAAGAATGGCGTGATTGTTTTCGGCTACATAGACTTTCGGTGTTTTGATGCTGCCGACGATAGCTTCACGGGGAACCACCAGCGCTTCAAAGAGGGTTTCGGAATGAAACATGGCAGTTCCAAACATTCCGGCCCTCAGGGGATGTCCGGGATCATTGGTGATCTCGAGCTCCACGGGAAACCTTTTCACGTCGTCGGCTTTCACTCCCACCGAAGCCACAACACCCCGGTATGATACTCCGGAATACAGTGAAGCAGTTACCTCAATCCGGTCACCTTTCCTGACCATCGCGGCCTCCGTTTCTGAAACATGGGCAACAAATTTTAAACGGCTCACATCGACGATATCAGCCACGGGAGCTCCCGGAACCAGCAACGATCCGGTCTCGATGTACCGCTTGACAACAGTACCTTTGATCGGAGCAACCAGCGTGGCGTATTCGAGCTGCTTCCGGAGGGTGGTCAGATCGGTCTCGGCCTTTCTTAGTGCCAACTTTACATCTTCCACCTGCTGACTTGAGATGGCATCGGCCTTCAACAATCCCTCATACTTCGCCAGATCGCTGCGGGCTTTGTTGTAAGCAGCCTCGGCAAGCAACAACTGGCTCTTCACCAGTACATCGTCGAGTCTTGCCAGCACCTGCCCCGCACCGACCATATCACCGGTGTTGAACATTAAAGCAGTTACCTTCCCCTGTCCTTCCGACATCAGCGTTAGCTCGTGGATTGCCGAGAAGGTTCCGTTGACCTCGAAATTTCCAGGAAGGGTCTTTTTTCCGATAGTGGTCACAAACACCGGAATACTGTCGAGATTGCCTTCCAGCTTGGATTTCTCGTCTATCTTTTTCTTGTTAAGAATTAAAGTCAGACTGCATGCCCCAACCAGGAATACGATGATCAGGGTGATGGTTATGATGCGTTTCATTTTACAATTGATTGATTGACTGATTTATTGAGTGAAAGAGAATTTGAGGATTTGAGGATTTGAAAATGAAAAAACTTTGAATTAATGACTTTTTTCTTTATTGCCTATTGCCTAATGGCCAATTCCTGATGTCTGATTTTGAACAATTGTTAAAAGCTTTCCGTTTGCTTTGAGGTATTCGAGTTCCGAAACTTTCATCTGGACGAGGGCATAAATGTGGTTTGTCTGGGCATCGCTCAGCGACGTTTCAGCATTCAGAAGGTCGGTCAGGGGTATCACCCCCTTTGAATATTGCTCCTGTGAGATGCCATACACCCGTTCGGCAAGCTTCATGTTTTCACGTTGCCGTTTTTCTGCTTCAATGCTGTTTAGCAGCTTACGTTCGGCATCCTCCGAATTGATCCGGATCAGCCTTTTGGTGTCGTCCTCCGTCACCCGGAGTTTGTCCAGCTCGACCCGGGTCTGACTTACCTTGTAGTGACGCTGGAATCCACTGAAAACCGGCACCGACAGCCTGATCCCGATTACGCTGGTGTTAAACCAGTCGGACGGTTTACCGAACAGGTAAAAGGTATTGCTCTGATTCATATAATTGACGCTGGCGTAAAGGTTCAGACTGGGAAAGTACTCCGACTGATTCATCCGGATGTTGGTGTTTACCAGTTGTTTCTGATGTTCCAGCAACCTTACATCAATATGATCCGAGAGGTTTGCATCGTTGATGACCAGTGGCGCCGAGGGAGTCACGGAGTCGCTCAGGGTGATCTCCCGGCCCTGATCCAGTCCCATAAAATACTTCTGCATGGCGAGTTCCTGCTGGTAAAGAACCTGAAGCCGCTCCAGTTCGGTGATCATATTCAATTTCTGAACAAGGATCCGGTCGACATCCACCTTTTTGATCAATCCGAAATCATACTGGCTCTGGGCGATCTTTTCCGCTTTTCCGATCTTTTCCAGGTTTGAACTGATATTCTGGATCTGCTGCATGGTGATCTGGGTCAGGTAATAGGATTGCGCCACCTGAAAAACTACGTCGATCGTTGTTTTTTCCGTGACCAGTTGATTTTGCTCCTCCATTTGTTTTGCCAGCCGCAATGCCACCAGCCAGGTCTGACTGTAAAGCATCTGACCGACATCGAGTGACCCCGCGAGATTGTATGTCGTACCGAACTGAACCGGGATCATTTCGCTTGGGTTGGGCGGATTTGAGAAAATGTTTGGAATCATCTGCGTAGGAAGGTTCAGATAATCGTCGAACGATCCAGAAAAGCCGATCTGGGGTAACCCGCCTCCCACCGTAGCTTTGTAGTTGTACTGAAGCCTGATCTGTTCCAGGTTCGACAGCTTCAGGTGAGGACTGTTCAGGATGGACAATCGCAGACATTCCTGCAAACTGATAGGCGTCGCCGTGAGATCATCGGATGGGGCCGATCCCCCTGTTTCCGCATCCACGGTCAATTGGATTTTCGCGTAACAGAAATGATTTGATTCGGTTGATCCGTTCACCCGGGCGGCAGTTACTGAAACAGCAAAACCAAGTAAAAAAAACAAGATGCTGATTAAAAAGTATGTTCTGTTCATGAATAATTTGGATCAAAATTCGTTACTGATTTACCCTTCCCCCCTCATGGTTCCCGGGGTCAGACCGGCGCCCCATATAACAAAAATTGCCCTGAAGGCAATGCGGGGCGAAATTATATCGATTATATATTGCCTGCTACCATTTGTCGACGAAACCCTTCAAAATGCCGATGAAAGCCCGTCCAGAATCCCCGAGGATGATTGTCCTGTCTGACTGGTCCTTCAATTACAAAAAAGAGTAGTACCTTTACCGGGTGAAATGAGAATATTTGTCCGGTTCGGGAATAAACAGAAACCCTATGAGAAAAGTCGCGTTGATAACAGGAGTAACGGGTCAGGACGGAGCCTATCTTTCGGAATACCTCCTGAAACAAGGATATATTGTCCATGGCATTAAAAGGAGGTCGTCCCTGTTCAATACCGACCGGATCGATCACTTGTATCAGGATCCTTTCGTAAGTGACAAACATTTTTTTCTTCACTATGGTGACATGACCGATTCGACCAATCTCATCCGGATCGTACAGGAGACGCAACCGGATGAGATCTACAATATTGCCGCCATGTCGCATGTTCAGGTCAGCTTTGAAACCGCTGAATATACTGCAAATGCTGATGCGCTGGGTACCCTGAGGCTTCTCGAAGCCATCAGGCTGTTGAAAATGACTGATAAGACACGATTTTACCAGGCCTCCACCAGTGAGTTATATGGGAAGGTACACGAAATACCGCAATCGGAAAAAACCCCGTTTTATCCGCGTTCTCCGTATGCAGTTGCCAAACTTTACGCTTACTGGATTGTGGTAAACTACCGGGAGGCCTATAATATGTTTGCCTGTAATGGCATTCTTTTCAACCACGAATCGCCCATCCGCGGAGAGACCTTCGTTACCCGGAAAATCACCCGTGCTGTTGCCAAAATTGCATTGGGGCTCCAGGACACCCTTCATCTTGGAAATCTCTCTGCAAAGCGCGACTGGGGTCATGCCAAAGACTATATCAAAGCGATGTACCTGATCCTTCAGCAGGACAAGCCCGAAGATTTTGTAATCGCCACAGGTGTAACCACCGAAGTTCGCGATTTTGTGCGACTCGCCTTTAAAGAGTTAGGAATTATGGTCGATTTCGAAGGCGAAGGAGTGAATGAACAAGGCATCGTCAGGGAGTGTCTGAATCCGGAATACAATCTGCCTGCAGGAAAGGTTGTAGTACGGGTTGATCCCCGCTATTTCCGTCCCACTGAAGTTGAACTGCTGATAGGCGATCCTTCCAAGGCCAAAAGCCAGTTGGGCTGGAAACCGGAACATGATCTCGGATCCCTGATCACCGACATGGTTCACGGGGATCTGAAGTTGATGAAAAGGGACAAGTTCTTGAAAGAAGGTGGTTTCGATATCAAAAATTACTATGAATAAAAATGATAAAATCCTGATCCTGGGCTCATCCGGAATGGTCGGCAGCGCCATCCTGCGGAATTTAAGGGATCAGGAATTTGAACAAATCGTTGGTTGTGATTACCGGCAAACAAAAGAACCTGTCGACGGGGTTCGTTACCGCACCGCTGATCTTATCGATCCGCTGGCCTGCAGCACGCTGTTTTCGGAAGAGCAGCCTGCATTTGTTTTTTTAGCCGCTGCCCGGGTAGGCGGAATCGAAGCCAACAACACTTACCGGGCCCGGTTTCTTTATGAGAACCTGGTGATTCAAAATAACGTCATCCACCAGGCTTACCTTTCCGGGGTAAAAAAACTGCTCTTTCTGGGAAGCTCCTGTATCTATCCAAGAAATGCCCCGCAGCCAATCCGCGAAGACGCGCTGCTGACAGGTCCGCTCGAATACACCAACGAACCATATGCCATTGCTAAAATCGCCGGACTGAAACTCTGTGAAAACTACAACCTGCAATACGGCACCAATTTCATTGCCGTGATGCCTACCAACCTTTACGGACCCAACGATAATTATGATCTGCAAAACTCGCACGTGTTGCCTGCACTGATCCGTAAGTTTCACGAAGCTAAAATCAACGGGGCAGAAAGCGTGACGATCTGGGGCACCGGATCCCCCTCGCGTGAATTCATGCATGTGGATGATCTTGCCGCAGCGGTGGTTTTTCTCATGCAAACTTATTCCGGTTCCAAATTCGTGAATATTGGATGGGGAAAGGAGATCACGATTCATGATCTTGCCCTTTTAATCCGTGAAATTGTTGGCTTTAAAGGTAAACTGGTCTTTGATACCTCCAAACCCGACGGCACTCCGCGGAAATTGTTAGACGTCACCCTGCTCAACTCATTAGGATTCACCCCTACAATTCACCTCCGTGAAGGAATCGCCAGAACCTATGCTGATTTCGTAAAGAAACACGCTATCTGATTGCTTTCACAGGTAACCCATCCGGGATAACAGCCACGCAGGGCATGCTCCTGATTGAAAATAACCTCAGGATATTCCCGGCCAGTCACGTCAACGGTTTGATGCCACCGTTTCACGCTGTTTGCTATCTTTGCCCAAATTCTGAATTATGACGATCTATATCAATTCGGATAAAGTAGAAGTATCGCCGGGAATGACCATTGGCGATGCAGTGAAATCCTACTCCCATGAGTTGTTTCAGCAACTGACCAGGGGGCGGATTAAAGTTTACGACCGTTTTGGAAATCAAACCGAACCCGACGGCCCCCTGAAAGCGGGTCAGCAACTGGTGTTGAAATAAAACCCTGCGAAATGAGAACATGGTTTACACTTTTACTCCTGCCTGCTCTTTGGCTTAACGGAACAGGATACGGACAGCAGCCCGGGAACGACCGGATCGAACAGGTCATTATTTTGCATACCAACGATATGCATTCCAAGATCGACAACCTGGCCAAATTGGCTTACCTTGCCGACAGCCTCCGCGCGCGTTTTCCGAACGTCTGGCTCGTGTCGTCGGGCGATAACTTCACGGGGAACCCGGTGGTCGACATGATCGCCGACCCGGGATATCCCATGATTGACCTGATGAACCGGTGCGGGTTCACGGTCAGCGCCCTTGGCAATCATGAATTTGACATGGGTCAGGAATCCCTCAACAAACGGATATCGCAAGCCGCTTTCCCGTTTATCTGCTGTAATCTCGATGTTTCCGGGGCAACACTGAAACCCCTTCAGCCCCGGATTCTCCTGAAGACCAAATCCGGACTAGAAATTCCATTTCTGGGCATCATTCAACTGGATGAGAACGGATTGCCAAGCTCTCATCCTTCGAAAATGACAGGAATAAAATTCTACGACGGGATATCCAAAGCGGCAGAATTCACACGGCTCAAGGACCAGTATGGCATGCTGATCGGACTGACCCATCTGGGCGTTGAGGATGATGTAAATCTGGCAAACGCGCATCCGCTGTTCGACCTGATCCTCGGCGGTCACTCCCATACCCTCATCGAAAAACCCATGGTCGAAAACGGAGTAACCATCCTGCAGGCAGGCTCAAATCTGAGATATGTAGGAAAAACAACGCTTGATATCAGAAATGGCAAAATCATCCGCATCAGCGATACCCTGATCGCCCTTGTCAGCCTGAAAAACGAAAACCCGGGGATCAGGAAACGCATCGACACCTATAACAAAAATGAAGAATTTGCAAAAGTGGTCGGTTCTGCATCCCGGCCCCTCGAAGGGGTTGATGAGATCGGCAGCCTGATGGCCGACGCCGTTCGGGAAACCTGCAAGACCGATATCGCCGTCCAGAACCGGGGAGGCATCCGGATCCAGTCAATATCATCCGGTGACATCACCCTGAAGGATATCTACAAACTCGATCCGTTCAATAACCCGGTGACCGTATTTCAACTCACCACCGATGAGATCCGGTCGCTGCTCTGTTACGGGTATAAACTGGAAAAAGGTATCGATCTGCAGGTTTCGGGGATGACCTACCGGATTAAGGATAACGGGCAATTTCAATGCGATTCAGCTGAAATTACCGGTCCCGACGGCAAGCCTCTTGATCCCGCACGCAAGTATTCCGTGGCGATGAGCAATTATATCGGGGTGACCTACAAGTTCGACCATACACTCCCCGGTATCGACGACCGCAACACCACTGCCGAATGTCTGATTCAGTATCTCAGAAACCATCCCGATATCAACTACCAGGGCGTGAAACGCGCAACCGTCGCTCCCTGAAAGAACCGGGAGCCGGCATTTACCTTCCCGTATGGAACACTTTTTTACTTGCAAAACTTTTCCGATCCGGAATACCACATGAGTTTAATCGCCTGGGCAATCTCGGAATTCTGTAGGTAAGGACCTCTGACGCTGTCCAATTCATCTGCAAAGTAACGGTAGATTTCACTTCCGGCCCCCCGGGCATAAAAGGGGATCAGGGAATTGGTGTGGTCGCCTGAAAAAAACTTCATGACCGGCAGTTGCCCTTTACCCTGCGGTTGCAAGGCTTTATACGGGGATTCACCCCATAAGAGTCCTGTTTCATGGTCGCCTGTTACAATCACCAGGGTCTCCTCCCACGAGCTGTTCTGCCTGACCCATTGGAGAACCGCCTCCACCGAGTTATTGAAATCGGTCATCTCTTCGATTAACCTTCCTTTCTGGTTGTCGTGCGATGCCCAGTCGGTGGCGCCTCCCTCGACCATCACGAAAAAACCCTTTGGATTGTTATCCAGTGCATTCAGCGCTGCGCGTACCATCTGGTCAAGCGTGGGAAGCCCCGGCGTCAGCGGGGTCGTGTAAGGAGGCGTCTCTTTGGTTTCGCCGGGTTTCCCGGTCCGTCCCTGTTGAAGGGTAAGGTACACCTTAGGGAGTCCGAATACCCTCCGGGGTGTCTTGCCCTTACCCAGTTTCTCAAATTCCTTGACGTCCCGGATGATCCACCAGGGGTCGGCTTTCCCGTCGCCGTCGACGTCGCCCGTCGATCGTGTCCGCCCGTTAACTGTGAAAGTCGTCCGTTTACCGGATCCACTCATGAATTCCACCCAGAAACTGCTGTCGACCTCATTTTTTGACTTATTCCACTTTTTCAATGGCCGGCCGTCGCCATCATAATCCGGGGCGCCGCATCCCATAATGACATCGCAACGGCTGTCGAAGATCATCTCCCGGGCGATCTCTGCATAATGGGTACGAACCGTGTTATGTGCCGTGAAACCGGCCGGCGTCGCATGGCAAAATGGCACCGAAGTCACCACCCCGGCTGATTTTCCGATGCTTTTCGCCCATTGTACCAGGTTGACCAGGGTATCCTGGCCGACCGACATCCCGATCGAATTGTTGTAAGTCTTCACACCGGTCGCCATGGCGGTGGCAGCAGCAGCCGATTCGGTATAATTCCTTTTAAGGTAAAGGGTGTCGCTCCAGGCAGCGACCGTATTGTAACCGGTGGCGAAATAATTGGAAGCTCCGTCGCCCTTGCCGTAGGAACCGGCTTTCGCGGGATAATGCGACATCGCCAGCTTTACCGGGAACTTTTCGTACTCCTGAAATGTGACTCCCGCGTAAAAGTTGGCAGCCTGGATATGGTTGTATCCCATCCCGTCACCAATCAGAATGATAATGTTTTTGGGATTGGGTAGGCCATCCCGGCCGGGGTCTTTACCCGATCCCGGAGTGGCGGAAAAACAACATATAAACAGGAGAGCACAAACGATTCGTGAAAGCTTCATGGATGTCGGTTTAAATGTACCGGCAAAAGTAACAAATATGTAGTGAATGGAGAACTAAAGACCTGTGATTCGATGCTCCGTTTCCGGCTATTCCCTTTGCCGGTTCATCCACTTTTTTCGGTAACTCATCGAAAAAGAATACCCCCACCGGTCCGGCAGGGGTATCTTTGAAGCGATTTTTTAAACCTGAAATTTTTAACCCATGGAAACCCTTTCACATATTATTGCATCTTTCGACATTTTTCAGGTCATCCTCCAGGCATTTCCCAAAATCTTCAACCCGATTGTTCATGCTCTGGAAGGATTGTTTACAACCCTTTTCAATTTTTTCGGGAATATGATCTCGGTTCATCCGGGATTGCTTTCAGGCATTGTGATTTTCCTGGCCGGCTACCTGGTTTACAACAGGTACCAGAAGATCAGGAAATCGGCTACTTCTTCTCTTCCTGTTTCTCCACGACGTTCCCTTTAATCTGCAGAACGGTCGGCTGATCGCTCGCGTTGGTCCGTACCGTAATGGTCTTAAAGAAATTTCCTTTCACCGCCGCATTGTACGTTGCAGATATCGTTGTGCTCTTGCCCGGCAGCAGCGGCTCTTTGGAATAGTTCAGGTTTGTGCATCCGCACGAAGCCTGAGCCGACGAAATGATCAGGGGTTCGTTCCCTTCGTTGGATAAGGTAAACTGGGCAGCCTTGGGAGTACCCTGGGGGATTTCGCCCATGTTGTTCTCGGTTTGATCCCATTTGGCGACCGGGCCGTTGACCTTTGCTTTGACTTCTGGTTTCCCGGTGACCAAAGTTGACTGACCCTGGGCACTGGCGTTAACGATCGCCATCATCAGGACGACCATCATTAAAATCACATTTTTTTTCATGGTGTTCATTTTTATTAGGTGGATGTTAAAAATCTTGTGCGACAAAATTCAGCATACTCCTGAAATATTCAGGTTAATGAAATGTAAATTTATCAAGGGAAAATGTAAAACTATGTTAACGACTTTGAAAACCGCTTTCTTTCTGTTAATTATCGCTAATTTTACATTCTGGTTAAGACACTCCAATGAAACACAAACAGGTAAGACTGGTCGTACTACTCGGGGCATTTTCCATCATTGCCATCATCGGGGTGCAACTTTATTTTCTGCTGCAGGCATGGAATATTAAAGAAAAGCAATTCCATCAAACGGTCGTCATCGCCCTTACCAACGTCGCCGATAAGATCAGTAAACTGAACCAGTCGATCCCATCGACCGTTAATCCGGTAAATCAACTGTCGTCAAACTATTATGTGGTTGATGTGAACAGCATGATCGACGCCAACATCCTCGAGTATTACCTGAAAACCGAATTCAACCGGCTTAACCTGAAAACCGACTATGAATATGCCATTTACGATTGTCATAACGACAAGATGGTTTATGGAACCTATATTTCGGAGGACGGTTCCGGGAAACCGGTGAAACTGTCGTCGACCCTCCCAAAATATGACAAATACATCTATTATTTCGGGATCCGGTTTCCCGGAATCCGGAACACCCTGGCCGGCAATATGACCCTCTGGTTTTTTCTGACCGCAATCCTGCTGCTCTCGATCATTTTTTTCGTTTATTCCATCTTCGTAATTCTACAGCAGAAACGGGGTTCCGAAATGCAAAAGGATTTTATCAACAACATGACCCACGAATTCAAAACCCCGCTCTCGAGCATCCACATCGCGGCGGATGTGCTGTTGCAGCCGGGGATCCTGAATGAACCGGACCGGCTGCACACCTATGCCTCGGTGATTAAACAGGAGAACAACCGGATCATCCAGCAGGTGGAAAAGGTGCTTCAGATTGCGAAGATGGAGACCCAGGGAATACAGTTAAAAAAGGAGGCGATCGATTTGAACACCCTGGTCGAAACTGTCGCCGAAACCTTCCGGATGAACAGGAATAACGGGATCCAAGTCGATACCCTGACCGATAAACGTCTGAACCCTGTGGAGGCGGACGTCCTGCACCTGACCAACATCCTGTTCAACCTGCTCGACAACGCCGTAAAATACGGTGGGGAAAATCCCGCGATCACCATCCGGACCCTCCTGAAACCGGACTGCATGGTACTTTCGGTGCAGGATCGGGGGCCGGGAATCGCCCCACGGTACCATAAGCAGGTCTTCCGGAAATTTTTCAGGGTGCCCTCCGGGAATATCCACGATGTGAAGGGGTTCGGGCTCGGACTCTACTACGTGAAGAATATTTGCCGGGCCCACGGATGGGACATCAGCCTCGACAGCCAGCCGGGAAACGGAACCACATTTAACATTGAAATTCCATTAAACAAGTGACCCAGATAAAAAAAAGAAGCAGCATCCTCTACGTTGAGGACGACGAAACCCTGTCGTTCGTGACCTGCGATAACCTGACCATGAGGGGTTACGCGGTCGATCATTGCATTGACGGACATCAGGCGCTTGAAAAATTCGCCCACGGAACTTATGACCTCTGCATTTTCGATGTCATGTTGCCGAAACTCGACGGATTCTCACTGGCCCGCAAAATCCGCGAGAAGGACGATCAGATACCCATCATCTTTCTGACCGCCAAATCATCGAAGGATGATAAAATTGAAGGTTTGACGCTGGGAGCCGATGATTACATCACCAAGCCTTACAGCATGGAGGAACTGATCCTGAAGATCGAAATATTTTTAAAGCGGAGCCGGATCTTTCAAACAGGACTGACCGCTGATTCCATGTTATTGGGAACCCTGATTTTCGATACCCGAAACCAGGAGCTTAACTCAGGGGAGGAACATTTCAAGATGACCCATAAAGAAGCCGAACTTTTGCAGATGCTGGCTGCCATTCCGAATACCGTCATCAAACGGGAAGAGATATTACTGAAGGTTTGGGGTAACGACCATTTCTTTTCCAGCCGGAGTCTGGATGTCTTCATCTCGCGGCTCCGGAAAATGCTATCCCATGATCCGGGCATCAAAATCGAAAATATTCACAATGTCGGCTATAAGCTGATTCTGCCGAAACCCTGATTTTTATTCCCGAAAACGAAACGCGATAAAGCAACTGCTCTTCCGCGTCTCCCGGATTAAGGGCATCTTTTGTACCTTTGTAACTCATTAATTTTTTAAGCATGCCCTGGATCTGTCTGCTTTTAGCCGGATGTTTTGAAATAGGCTGGCCGTTGGGAATGAAATTGTCTCAAACTCGTCCTCCCACTGAAAAATTTTTTTGGTTGGTGATCGCTGTCGTCAGCATGGCCCTCAGCGGCTACTTTTTATGGCTTGCCCAGAAGACGATTCCCCTCGGTACTTCTTACGCAATCTGGACCGGCATCGGCGCAATCGGCGCATTCGTGATCGGGATTCTGATGTTCCAGGATCCCGCGACCTTTTGGCGCATCCTTTCGGTCACCCTGATCATTGCCGGTATTATCGGTTTGAAGCTATCGGCAGCGGCCTGAGTGGTCCCCGGGAAAAAAACGACGAATTTTGTTGTTGGGTCAAATCACACAAAATAAGTAACTTATGGATCTGGATTATTTTGCGCAATTTACCGATCACACGACCTTCACCTTCGTGATCCTGCCGGTGTTGATATTTTGTTTCAGGATCGTGGATCAGTCGATCGGAACGATCCGGCTGATTTTCGCGGCTAAAGGACTGAAAAAACTGGCGCCGGTGTTCGCATTTTTTGAATCCTTCATCTGGCTGCTGGCCATCGGGCAGATCATGAAGCACCTCGACAATATTTATTGTTATATCGCTTATGCCGGCGGATATGCCATGGGAAACTATGTCGGCATTCTTTTAGAGGAAAAACTGTCGATCGGAACCGCAGTTATCCGGGTGATACCAAAGAAAGATACCACCCCGCTAATCGAATTTTTACGCAAACAAGGCTACGGGGTGACCGTGGTCAATGTCGACGGAATGCTCGGGCCGACCAAGATGCTCTTCACGACTGTCAGGCGAAAGGAGGCTCGACATGTCATCGGGATCATCAAACAGTTCAATCCCAACGCTTTTTATACCATCGACGAGGTAAAGGACGTGAGCGGCGGCTTTTTCGAGAACAAGAGCAAGTCGATTTTTTCGATCCTGAATCCTTTTTATTCCTCCCTCAAATCATAATTTTTTTGTATCTTAGGAAAAAATTGACTGCCATGGAAACTTATGAGAAAGTGCTTGTGCTGAACAATGAATTTGAAGCGGGATTGATGGAAGAGATCCTGACCGACCGGAAAATTCCGCACGGGATCATCACCTCCGACGACACGGCGCTCGGGGGAATTGTTGAACTCGAATACGGATGGGGTTATATTGAAGCCCCCGCGGTATACCGCGACGAGATCACAAAACTCTACGCCGAGGCTGTGAAACCTTAAGGAACATCGGAGGAGGGTAAGTGGATTTCATTGAGGTACTGTTTAATTCGGAACAACTCATCCATTACGGAGGATTGTTGCTGTTGCTGATTGTGATCTTTGCCGAGACGGGATTGGTGATCGGTTTCATCTTTCCGGGCGATGCGCTGCTGGTCACGGCAGGTTTGCTATGCGGATCAAAAGATCTGGACGTGAACATTTTTCTGCTGGTTTTCACCGTCGCTCTTGCGGCATTTGTCGGCAACATCACCGGCTTCCTCACGGGAAAATTTCTCGGGCAACGTCTTTTTCAGAAAAAAGATACCTGGTTCTTTAAGAAGAAACACCTGGAGAAAACCAATCAATATTATGAAAAATACGGGGCACTGGCATTAATCGGAGGCCGGTTCCTCCCGGTTGTCAGGACCTTTGTACCCATCCTCGCCGGTGCCATTGATATGAATTTTTGGAAATTCAACATCCTGAATGTGACAGGAGCCCTGCTCTGGTCGGCAATGCTCATCCCACTCGGGTACCTGGTCGGCACCCAGATCCCTTCATCGGTCGATCATATCGAATACATCGTGCTGGGTATAACTTTCGTCACGATGACACTGCTGATTCGCGGTACGATCAAAATGAAAAAAGAAGCCCGGGACCGGGATAAAACCAAAACTTATTAACCTGCATAAGTAAAGCTCCCTTCACTGTTTCATTATTAATGCGATCATGCCTATGGATACAATGACCAAATTTTTTATATTGATTGTCCTGACACTCTTTTCCTTTGAGCCGGTTCAATCACAAACCCGGAGTTTTACCTCTTTCACCCCACAACGGAACCAGGTCATCCGCCGTTACGACACCCTGCGGATGGGCCCGTGTTATAACCTCGACCCTTCCACGGTCATCGGGGTGGTGTGGCGCACCTGGCAGGTCGATATGTGGGTCGCAGTGTTCAAGAACAACCGGAAGGATCAGCCCGTAAATGAATTTGATACCGTCAATTTTTCCGAAGCCACCCGGTTCTGTTTTTACCGTACTACCAATTCAGCCGACGGAACCGTCATTATCTGGGAATCAAAATACGATTTTGATTCGGAGCTCCGCGCCTATCTTTTCAAAAACGGGACAGTGCGCAAGCTGGGTAAGATCGATGTCGATCTCGACGACATCAGCACCGACAAAATTTCCTATCCCGTTTCAGCGATTCGGATCCAAATGGAACAAGGCGATATTATGTTCACCTTCGACCGGCACCTGATCTTCCGCCTGAGTGAACGGTATGCCCCCGATGAGTTCTATTACATCTGGGACGGGATCTCGCAGTTGATACCTGTTAAAAAAGGCATTCCAGGCAAACCCCTTTGGTAAGCCGATTGACCTTATTTTATTGAAGTTTCAAAGATTCCGGGAACCGGGAAAATTTCCTCTGTCAGGGTAAAAAATGTTATGTTAAGAATTGTTAACAAAACTTGACAAACCGCCTTGAACAGGTTACATTTGCTAAGAACTCTAAAATTTCAACGAGCTACAAAATAGCACATCTAACGTTCAAATTCTGGAGATGATCCATCGAAGATGGACTATTAATCAAGCTTCGAGCTGTTCCGTGATCCAGTGGATCAGCGGATCTGAAAAATCCCGCCTCAACCCAATGAGGCGGTTTTTTTTGTCCTTTCCAAGCCTTTCTTACCCGGGAAACAACCCGGAACATGGATCGCAAAAAGTACGGAGCGTCGGAATCCCCCGCTTGATGCGGTATTCTAAGCGTTGTTATCGGCCGGCCTCTTTTCCCGGAATAAGGTTGGCAGCAGGATCTGGTCGAACAGGAAGGTGAAAAACAGGAGGGATGCAACGGTTACAACTGGTTTCCATGCGCCGGTGAGGTTCGCGACAAGGGGAAGGTCCTGCGGGCGGTAGGTGAGGTACAAGATCCCCATCAGGATACCGAGGGTTCCGAGTACCAGGATTATTTTCAGGCTGAAGTTCAGGATCAGCTCCTGCCATGCCAGCTTTTTCTGCAACCTCGTGAGCAGTGTTTCCATAAAGTCATCCCTGAACGGGGGATCGGAGAATTCGTGTAACGCTTCGTCGATCAGGTGATTCAATCCGTCTCCAGGTTTATCATTATTCATCTGAAAAAAGTTGTTCTTCATCATCAAAAGTAGTTAATTTTTTTCAAAGAGAACCATCCGGATATCGGGCACCAGCCTGGTAATCTGTTCCTGAATGATCTGCCGACCCCGGCTCAGGTAGCTTTTCACGGTTCCTTCAGGCATCCCGGTAATCCCTGCAATCTCGGGGTAAGTAAACCCTTCGAGATGATAGAGGGTGATCACGGTACGGTACGAAACCGGCATCGTTTCCAGTATTTGATGCACCAGTTTCTTCAGAACGCCACGGTCATGGTTGTTTACCGGGTCGGGGAAGTCGACGCGGGCCAGCATCGACGGCGTGTACTCCTCGATAATGACTTCCTGGTTTTTCCCGTGTTTCCGAAGATGGTCGATGCAACCATGATACGCGATTGAACCGATCCAGGTTGACAATTTTGAATCGCCCCGGAATTTTCCGATATCACGGAATACCTTCATGAAGATATCCTGGGCAAGATCCTCCGCGTCGCGCCGGTCGACCATCCGCATTACCATATGCCACACGAGATTTTTGTATTTCTCAACTAAAAATCTGAATGCATGGGTATTCCCGTTTTTCACCTGTTCAACAAGCGTCAGATCATCCATCAGGACATTGGGCGAAGGAAAAGTAAAAAAGTTGCACTTTTTAAAAATTGTTTTGAAAAAACTGCAACCTTTCTCCGAAATTATCGACTCATTGTGCAACCTTAAAATTCAACACCATGATGCAGGATGCACTAATAACCGCCATTGTCTTTTTTGGGATTTATCATCTCATCAAGATGTTCACCGATTTTCTGCTGAAGCGGAAGATCATCAAAGCCGGTCACATTGAAAAAGCCGGGATACTTGATCCGGTTTCGGCCGTCAGTGAAGAGAACCGATATCCCACCCTGAAATGGGGGCTCGTGGCCTTTCTGGCCGGCGCCGGGCTGATCGTCATTGAGAGTATGAGCCAGGCAGGCCGTATCAGTTGGGTAAAGGATTACAACTCCCTGCTCCCGATGGGAATTGAACTGGTCTTCATTTCGGCCGGTTTTCTTCTCTACTTTTTAATCGTGAATGCCAGAAAGCGGAACTGAGATAGCCCCCCCGGTCACCACCCTCCGGGCCCAGCTCAACGATATAATCGGCGCGGGTCAGGAATTCCGGATCATTTTCGATTACGAGGAGGGTATGGCCCTTTTGCAGGAGATTCCTGAAAACAGTCCATAACCGGTTCACATCTTCAAAATGAAGTCCGGTCGAGGGTTCATCGAACAGGTAGAGCGAAGGACCCTTCACCGGCTTCATCAGTTCCACGGTCAGGTGTAAACGCCGGGCCTCCCCGCCCGACAACGTGTTCAGCGATTGCCCGAGTGTCAGGTATTCCAATCCGGTTCCGGATAGCATAAGCAAGCCTTCCACAATCTTTTTACTGTCTGAAAAGAACTCCGACGCCTCGTTAACGGTCATATTCAACACATCGCCGATATTCTTTCCCCGGTATTGAACCGCAAGGATTTCCTCACGGTAACGGTTCCCCTTACACTGTTCACATACAGTAACTACTTCAGGCAGAAAATCGAGCCGGGTTCGCAATGCGCCCGATCCTTCGCAAACGGGGCACTGGCCTGATTTGTTCAGAAACGAAAAATGATTCCGGGTAAGGCCCGCCTCCCGGGCGGCCGGCTGTTGTGAAAATAAGTCCCTGATCGCATCAAAAGTACCGGAATAGGTCGCTACCGTCGACACCGGTGAAATGAATTCCGCGGGCTGTCCGACGCCGATCACCTTCCCGAATTTTTTAAAACCCTCGATCGACCTGCATCCTGTCGGTTTACCATTCAGCCAGGAGGCATGGATCAGGTCAAATACCAGACTCGATTTCCCGCTCCCCGAGACCCCGGTGATGACGGTGCATGCCGCGACCGGGAATTGCACGTCGAATCCCTTCAGGTTGTGGATCATGGCGCCCCTGATGGTCAGGGCAGGTGTCATAGGATCGCCGTCAGGCAGGAACACGGCGTTCGTGCCGGAAGTAAGGAATTCCGTACCAGTTCTTCCGGAATCATCATTAATCCTATAGTCACTACGGTTGGGACTTTGACTTTGGTCGAATTCCCGATCCGATCCTGAATCCTCTACAGCCGGACGATTTGACGACTCCGGGGAATCACCGGTCCTTTCACGCAGGTACCTGCCGGTCAGTGAACCCGGGTTTTGCATCAGCTCCGCGGGGGTACCTTCAGCGACCACCTTTCCGCCGTGAGAACCGGCTCCCGGACCGAGATCGATCACGTGATCGGCCGAAAGGATCACTTCACGGTCGTGCTCAACGATCACCAGGGTGTTTCCCGCATCACGTAAAGCTTTAAGCTGTTTCATCAGTCTGCCGGTATCGACGGGATGCAGTCCGGCCGTTGGTTCATCCAAAACATAAATGATCCCGGTGAGACCGGAGCCGGGCTGTGCGGCAAGGCGTACCCGCCGCTGCTCTCCGAACGAAAGAGATGAAAACCGGCGGCTTGCGGGCAAATAGGACAATCCGAAATCGTAAAGCGTCTGCAACCGTTTTTGAATTTCAAAGGTGAGGGAGACTGTAACTTTTTGATCCGCCAGGTTTTGTTGTCCTGCTTCAGGGTTTGAAAAAAACCGGAGGGCTTCATCCACGGGCAGATCAGAGAGTCGGGCAATATCTTTCCCATCAACGGACCAGGCCAGCGCTTCCGGGTTGAGCCGGGTCCCCCGGCAGGAGTGGCAGGGCATAACCGTCAGTACATTCATCATCCCTTCGCCGCGCGAATCGGCATGTTTACGCTGGTATTCAGCCTCCACGAGCGCCGACAACCCGATCCATTTTCCCGAAAAGTGATGCGCGCCGGTTCGCTGATCCCGCTTGTACTCCCAGGTAACTTCATAGAGTTCATCGCCCGTTCCGTTCATCACGAGATCCTTTGCCGAATCAGGTATTTCATTCCAGGGAAGCGAAAAATCGATCCCGTGATGGCGGCCGATGGCGCGGATCGTGGCAACATACTGACCGTAAGGATCTCCGTAAAATTTTCCCGTCTTCGTGCCGTCCATGGCACCCGACAATATGGATCGGTCGGGATGGGTGATCAGCTTGCCGGGATCGCACCGGGTCACCTCGCCGAGCCCGTCGCATTGCCTGCAGGCCCCCTGCTGATGGTTGAACGAGAAGAGGGATGAAGCCGGTCGCGAAAGCAGTTTGTACTGCCGTCCACCGTTGCCATCCTCCCCATCCCACTTCCCGGTCCTTGAAAACAACAACCGGTACAGGTCATAAATTCCCGTTACCGTCCCTATCGTCGATCGCGGATTTCCAGTGCCGGTTGACTGTTCCAGGGCCAGCGTGGGAGCCAATCCCCCGATGAATTCGAAGTCGGGTTTCTCCCTGATTCCGATCCTGGAACGAATATAAGGCGAAAAGCCCTCCATGAACCGGTTTTGTGCCTCGGCATGAATGGTATCAAAGGCCAGCGACGACTTCCCGCACCCCGATACCCCGGTGATCACCGTGATTCTGTTTCTCGGAATATCCACGGAGATGTTTTTCAGGTTGTGGGTGGTAACACCCCGTAGCGTGACAAACTGCGAAATTTCTGTAGTCTCCGGAGTGAGAACCTTTAAATGCGGACTGATGATGGCAGTTTCGGATTTTTCATCCATCAAAGAGTTACCATCAGGTGGTAGGGATTTCCGATCCGGTCGGCCGGTCGATACAGATTGCCGGAACGGTTGAATCCCGTCGCGGAGCGCTCGTCCTGTAAGCGATGAGGGGCAGTCCATGACCATCGCAGGTGTTCCGGCGACCACCAGTCTTCCTCCCTCCGCTCCGCTGCCGGGACCCAGGTCGATCACCTGATCGGCAGCCAGGATGAAAGTCAGGTTATGTTCGATGGCAACGACCGTATTCCCCTGTTCAATCAGCCGGTTGATCGCCCGGAGTAACACCGCGATATCAGCCGGATGCAGCCCCGTGGTTGGCTCGTCGAGCAGGTAGAGGGTGTGTGCCGATTGCGATTTCACCAGTTCTGACGCCAGTTTGATGCGTTGCGCCTCTCCGCCGCTCACGGTCGACGACCGCTGCCCGAGGGTAAGATATCCCAGTCCGATTTCATTCAACGTTTCAAGATAGCGGATGATCCTGGATTCACCGAAAAAGAAGTGCAACGCTTCCGATACGGTCAGGTCAAGGATTTCGGAAATATTTTTTCCCCTGTAACGAACCGATAAAGTCCCTTCATCGAAACGTCGTCCTTCACAGGTTTCACACGGCACTTCCACATTTCCCATGAAGTGCATTCCGACCTGCTGATAGCCGGCTCCCTGGCAGGTTTCACATCTTCCTCCTTCGGTATTGAAGGAAAAACGGCTTTTATCGAATCCCCGCGCTCTCGCTTCGGGCTGTTGGGCAAAAAGATCGCGGATGAGATCGAACACGCCGGTATAAGTGGCCGGATTGCTCCGGGGTGTCCGGCCAATGGGCGATTGATCCACCACGATCAGCTTCTTCACCGGCTCCCAGCCACTGATGGTATCAAAGCACGGATCATTCGGGGATCTGCCCTCCAAAAGACTCCGCATCGCCTGTTCCAGCACTGCATGGGTAAGGGTCGATTTCCCCGCGCCCGACACGCCGGTCACCACGTTGAGCGCCTTCAGCCGGAAAGCAACGCTGAGGTTCCTGAGATTATGCGCACGGGCCCCTTCCAGCCGGATCTCCCCCGGTCCGGGTGAACGTGGGAAGGATAGTTCTGTCTTCTCCAATCCCTGATAAATCGAAAGGGTGCGGCTTTTCCTGATGGTTTCGAGCGGCGCTCTGCCGATATCCCCGACCGGACCGTTGTACAGTACCGTCCCCCCGTTGATTCCCGGCCCCGGACCGATATCGATAAGCCAGTCGCACCGTTCGATGAATTGCAGGTCATGCTCCACCACGATCACGGTATTCCCACGATCGCGGATGGTTTTGAGCAATCCGAACAACCGGGGCAACGCGGAGGGATGCATCCCCACGGAAGGTTCATCGAAGATGAAGATCATCCCGCTCAGTCCCATGGTGGCAAGGGTTGCCAGCCGCAGCCTTTGCGCTTCGCCGGCCGACAGGGTATCGGCGCCACGGCCGGCCGAAAGATGGCCCAAGTCAAGGTGTTTCAGCATTTCAACCTGTCGGTTTACCTGTGCTATCACCGGGCTGACGATGGCTTCCACTGAAGGAGGGAAAGTCATGCTTCCGAGCCGCTCCTGCAACCGGTCAAGCTGCAGATCTGCCAGCATGTCGATCGACAATCCCCCGACTTTAACCGAACGCGCTTTTTCGTTGATTCTTCTGCCCCGGCACACGCTGCATTCGCGGGTACGCACAAACCGGAGGATATTTTTGTTCCGGTCTCGCTGCAGGATGTTCTCCATCACCGGAATAATTCCTTTGTAATAACCTATTTCCCTGGGTTTGGCCGTAATGCCGCTCCAGCGCATCCGCGACTCGAGCGGGTGTTTCCCATAAGGGATTTCTATCTTATCGCTGCCGTAAAGGATGATGTGTTTCTGCTCCGGGGTAAGGTCTTTCCAGGGAATGTCGATGTGAAATCCCTCAGCCCTGCAAACCTGATCGAGGACATCGAGGGTTACCTGCGAATAGATGATATAGCCGTTGGGAGCGGTGATCACGAGGGCGCCCTCCCGCAGCGTCCGGTTTTCATCCGATACCAGCAATTCCGGGTCGAGGAAATCCTCCACCCCCAATCCTTTACAGGCGCTGCAAGCCCCCTCAGCAGTATTGAACGAGAAGAGGGAGCGGTTCACCGGGAACGGCGGTTGTTCCGGATCAACCACCCCGACCCGGGCGTACAAAAGCCGAAGCAGGTCATAGATGCCCGTCAGCGTTCCTACCGTGGAACGGGGGTTGGCGGTCATCGCATGTTGGTCCAGCGCGATGGCGGGCGAAAGTCCGTCGATCCGCTCCACCCGCGGCTTGTGCATCTTCCCCATGAACATGCGGGCATAGGATGAAAAGGAGCCCAGGTAGCGGCTTTCCGCTTCACGATAGATGACATCGAACACCAGGGACGACTTTCCGGATCCCGACACGCCGGTGACAAGGATCAGCTTATTCCTGGGAAAGGTCAGACTGACCGAATCCAGGTTGTTTTCCGAGGCATGGGTGATCGAGATGGCTTCAGGAAGTTTCATGGCAGCAGTTTGATGCAAAAGTAGGAAAATTGCGGGCTTGACGCCCGTTAAACGGTGCGTGTTATCTCTCCCTGCAGGCGACGTGGCGGATCATCCCCGGCAGGTGTGTCGACCGGATCGGAGAACAGTGATTTCCCGGTGAAAAAAATTTCTTCGGTCCGGGCAATCCCAAACCGGAAATATGCGATATCTTTGCAGGCGACTGACCTGTGGTCAATACGGGGTATTAGCTCAGATGGCCAGAGCGCTGCGTTCGCAATGCAGAAGTCACCGGTTCGACTCCGGTATACTCCACCTCCATCTCTTATTTCGTTGATTTAACGAGGCTTACGAAAGTATCGTGTCTCAATCTTTCTTCTCCGGCGCATTTTTTCAATAGTAGATTTACGATCTTAGGAATCCATGCATGAATCGCGAGACGCCGATTATTTATTTTCCAATCAGAAATATCCGGAGAAATTGTAATTTTATCACAATATTACATCTGGTTATTTAAAATATATTACAATCGTAAATCATGTCAATCGTAAATTTAAACAGTCTCTTAATACTGCTGTTACCCGCATTAACGATACTTGCTTAATATGCCCGATCCCCCTCTTTTATTGAATCCTTTGAGGCCTGTGTCTGTTGGATGGCTTTCGTTTTGGTGTATAATCATTCTATCATTGCTGTTCCCCGTTATTCGTGCAACGGCGAATAACCCGGTTCTTCCCGATAAGAAAACCCGCCCGGGCAGCGCTTTCGTCGAAAACAAGGGGCAGATCATCGACCAGAACAACCGCCCCAATTCCGGGGTGCTGTACCTTTTGCGTACACCGGGGATGAATGTGCAGATCCGTAAAGGTGGCTTCAGCTATGACATCTACACTTCAGAAAAATCAGAAATCACAAGTCAAAAACCATCCGATTCCTTTTCTGATCTATCTTCGCTGCCTCGCCCTGTCGCTCCTTCGCTCCTTACCTTCCACCGGATCGATATCGACCTGGTCGGAGCAAATGTTGCCGGTGGGATCATCGCCTGCGATGCGGCTCCCGGTTATTTGAATTACTACACCGCCGGAACGCCGGCTGGCGGGGTAACCGGAGTAAGAAGCTACCAAAAAGTGATCTTCCGGGAGATCTATCCCGGAATCGACGTGGAATTCATGACCGACCGTGTGAGCGGTTTCAAATACAACATCGTGGTGCGGCCGGGGGGCGACCTTTCTGCTGTCGTGCTGAAGGTTAGCGGACCGGAAACCTCGGTGACCGACGCGGGAACGTTGTTGATGCACACATCGCTGGGAACGGTTGAAGAGACAATCCCGGCGAGCTGTATCCTCCTTAATGAAGGAAACACACAGGCATCCGTCAGGTTTGTGCAACGCGGCAAAGACTTGTATGGACTGGAGCTCCTGAATCCCTTACCGCATGCGGCAACGCTCATCGTGGACCCCATCCCGGGAAGAGTTTGGGCCACCTTTTACGGCGGACCCAACTGGGATAATTTTGAAAAAGAGGGATGCGCAACCGACAGCCAGAACAATGTTTTTGGAGCAGGCACCACCTCCTCCGAGACAAATGTCGCCACTTCAGGCGCATTTCAAACCACCTATGGAGGCGGTAACACGGATGCTTTCCTGGTGAAGTTCAACTGCGCCGGTACGCCCCTGTGGGCCACCTATTATGGAGGCGACGGGCAGGAGAGTTTTCCAAATTGCACTACCGATCCATCCGGGAATGTTTTTCTTTCCGGTCAGACAAATTCGGCAACCGGGTTGTCAACACCGGGATCACATCAGCCGGTGTTCGGAGGTTGGGACGACTGTTTTCTCGCAAAATTCAATCCGGATGGAATTCGCCTGTGGGCCACCTATTATGGCGGCGCTGAAGGGGATGGCTCTTTAAGTTGTTCAACGGATGGTTCCGGCAATGTTTACATTTGCGGATCAGCTCATTCCATAAACGGGATCAGCACACCCGGGTCGCACCAGCCGGCCATCGGCTCTTCTGTCGGGCCCAATGCCTTCCTCGCGAAATTTGATCCCCAGGGTGTAAGGCTTTGGGGCACTTACTACGGTGGCAGTGTTTACGAAGGAGGCTATTCATGCAGCACGGACCTGAGTGGCCATGTTATAATGTGCGGGATTTCACAATCCCCTGACAATATTTCGACGCCGGGCGCACACCAGGAGAACCCGGGAGGCATGTTGGATGGATTCCTGGCACTGTTCAATTCCGATGGTCAGCGGCAATGGGGCAGCTACTATGGCGGATCAGCCCTCGATATATTGTTTTCCTGCGATTTTTCCAGCGACGGGTACATCTGTTTTTCAGGCGAGTCTCAGTCCTCCAATAACATTTCGACCCCCGGGTGTCATCAATTCTCTCTGGTTGGTACCTGTGATGCCATCCTGGTCAAATTCAACCTGGCCGGGGTCAGGCAGTGGGGCACCTATTACGGCGGGGTCGGAAACACCACCAGCTGGGATTGCACGACGGATGATGGCGCCAATATCTTCATCTGCGGACAAACCGATGCAACCGACATGATCGCGACACCGGGTTCCTTTCAGCCCGTATATGGAGGTCCGAACCTCGACGCCTTTCTCGTGAAATTCGATCCTGCCGGTGTTCGGCAGTGGGGGACTTACTACGGAGGTTCGATCACGGATTGCGGGTCGGCCTGCACCATCACTGGCGATACCATTTATATGGCCGGTCGCGGGAGCCCGGGATTGGCGACACCGGGCAGCTACCAATCTGTACCCAACGGACCCTCGGATGGGCTGATTGTTAAATTTGTCGACTGTATGGCTCCGGAACAGCCCGGTTCTGTAAGCGGGATCACTTCGATATGTGCGCCCTCGGCGGGTGTGACCTACAGCATCTCACCCGTTGCAACTGCCACCGGGTATGTGTGGACTGTCCCTCCCGGGGCCACCATCATGAGCGGACAAAATACCACGGCGATCACGGTGGATTTCGGACAGACGGCGGTTTCTGGAGATGTTACCGTGGCTGCAACCAATGCCTGCGGATCGGGGATGCCCGTAGTACTTGCAGTGACGGTCACACAAGGGATCGTCCCCGAAATATTGGGCGCGGTGAATGTCGTCACGGGAATGGCCTATACCTATTCCACGCAAACCGGCATGACCGGATACCAGTGGATTGTAACAGGCGGAACCATCGTGGGAGGCAGCCCGAACAGCAACAATATACAGGTTATGTGGAACACCCCGGGTATTCAGACCCTCAGCGTCATTTTTACCAACCCGGCCGGTTGCTCGGTCCTGAGTCCCACGATCGTCAATGTTTTGGTTAACCTGATGCCCGATGCAGGTTTCACGGCTCCCGACACCGTCTGCACGGGAAGTCCGGTTCAGATCCAAAATCAAACCCATACGGGAAACACCTGGCAATGGTATCTTTGTTCGGCCAATGCGGCCGCGGATCCCCTCGGGACAAATCTCGGCAATCCCGGCGGGTTCCTCAATCATCCCGGGTATATTACCCTGGCAAGAGAAAATGATGATTGCTTTTCGTTCATCAGTAGTCATGGTTCCGGGATCATCCGGCTCCACCATGGATCGACCTTTTACAACCCACCGGTGAGCTGGACCCTGCTTGGCAATTTCGGGTTGCTGACCGCCAATGCAGAAGGCATCCAGGTTAAATTCGACGACCAGAGCGGAAAATGGTATGGCTGGGTAAACAACGAAAACACCATCATCCGGCTCGACTTCGGGAACTCGTTGTGGAACACGCCGGTCGCCGTGAACATCGGACCCTTCCCACAGTTCACCATGGCCCACGGACTGGTGATCGAAAAGGAAAACAATGCCTGGGTGGGATTTGTGACCTGCTCCACCGGAAAACTGCTCCGGCTGAATTTCGGCAACAGCCCTACCAACGCACCGGTCATTAACGATTTCGGGACCTTTGGCGGGAACCTGCTGAACCCGACGGCGCTGAGTCTGATCTATGAGGATACCTGGTGGCACTTGTTTATCCTCGGAGGAAATAACATCCTGTTCAGGATCAGTCTGGGATCTTCACTGATGAATTGGCCATCGGGAGTGAATTTAGGAACACCGACGGGTTTCAACAATCCTTCAGGGCTCAGCTTGGTACGCGACTGTTGCGCGACCATCGGCTATTTCACCAATAAAAACACAAATGAACTGGGCCGGTTGAACTTTGGGTTACCCTATACCCTGATTGTTAATGGAACAAACCTGGGAAATATCGGGGGACTGGATCAACCCTATTCGGTTTCGGAAATTGTCAGGGTGCACGACACCCTGGTTGCGCTGGTTACCAATCAGGCCAACAACACCCTGACCCGACTGGTATTTCTCCCATGTACCGGCGCCTCCCCCTCCTCTTCCACCGCCTATGATCCTCCGACGGTTTATTATAACCAACCCGGTGTATACAACATTCAACTGGTGGTGGATGAAGGACAGGTCACGCAAGCCGCGGCCTGCAAACCGATCGTGGTGGTCGACGCCCCGCCGTTCAGTCTTGGCGGCGATGTGTCGGTTTGCCCGGAAACTCCCGTCATCCTCGATGCCGGGCCCGGGTTCGACAGCTATCTCTGGTCGACCGGTGCTTCCACCCGGACGATCACGGTCTTCATGGCCGGGACCTATACGGCAACGGTGACAAAGTACGACTGTCAGATGACAGATGCCGTCGATGTGAACTGGCTGTCCGCGCCCGTCGTGAACCTCGGTCCCGACCAGTCCATCTGCAACGGACAGTCTGTTACCTTCGACGCAGGCTCATGCAGCGGTTGTACATACGAATGGAGGGATCTCAGCTCCGGTCTGGTTGTGGGAACAAATCAAACCTTTACCACCGGAATCTCCGGAACATACAGCGTCACTGTGACCGGCCCCGGTGGCTGTACCGGGGAGGATGCGGTTCAGCTTACGGTCTCCTCCACTGTTGTAATGAATGTGGCGGTTTCCGGCCCCACGGGAACGGTTTGTACGGGGAGTCCGGTTACATTCCTGGCGAATGTAGCCAACGCAGGGAGTTCACCTGCCTATCAATGGAAGGTGAATGGTATCAATGCAACCAACGCGACTAATTCAAGCTATACCTACGTGCCGGCCGACGGGGATCTGGTTTCCTGTGTCGTTACCTCATCCGATCCCTGTGTTTCCAACAATCCGGCATCAAGCCCGCAGGTGGTGGTTACGGTTAGTCCCATCCTACCGGTGAGCGTCAGCATTTCAGCCTCTTCCAATCCCGTTTGTACCGGCACCCCGGTTACCTTCACGGCCGTTGCGGTCAATGGAGGTTCTGCGCCCTCATTCCAATGGATGGTAAATGGTATTAACATCGGAACCAACACTCCTACGTTCAGCTATATTCCAGTCAACGGTGATCAAATCATTGTCCATTGTCAATCGTCCATTTTCAATTGTGTTTCCGGCAATCCAGCGGTATCGAACGCCATCACGATGGTTGAAAACACCAGCCTTCCCGCCGGCGTAACGATCGCGGCATCGGTCAATCCTTTCTGCGCCAGATCATCCGTGATATTTACAGCTTCACCGGTCAATGGCGGCGCTTCACCGGCGTACCAGTGGATGGTCAACGGGATCAATGTCCCCAATGCAACCAATGCGACCTATTCGTACCCGGCAAACAATGGGGATGTGGTGCATTGTGTCATGACCTCAAATCTGATTTGCGTAACATCCAATCCCGCCACCTCGCCCTCCCTCACGATGATCGAACGGGAATCGCCGAACATCAGCTTTACCGTCTGTTTCGACACCATCACCACCGTCAGCGCAAAACCCTTCCGGCTCAAAGGAGGCTTGCCCCTGGGTGGAACCTACTCCGGTCCGGGCGTCAACCCCGCAACCGGCATCTTTACCCCATCCACCGCCGGCCCCGGAACCCACACCATCACCTATACTTACACCAACGCCCATGGCTGTTCCTCAATCAGTCAATCCGTCATTCAATCAATCAGTCAATCACTCCTTCCTTGCGGCAGCGCCCTGACGGATCTCCGCGACGGCAAGACCTACCCCACCGTGCAAATCGGCTCCCAATGCTGGATGCAAAAGAATCTTGCGTATGGTTTAACTATTCCATCCACAAATCCCCAAACGGATAATTGCATCCCCGAAAAATATAATTGTCCATTGTCAATTGTCAATTGTCAATTGTCCCTTTACCAGTGGGACGAATTGATGCGCTACGAAACCACCCCCGGCAGCCAGGGCCTCTGCCCGCCCGGCTGGCATATACCCTCCGAAAGCGACTGGAACATCCTGTTTGACTACTACGACGGTCAAAGCCGGGCCGGTGTGGCGCTTACGGATCCTTTTTTGAATGGATTCAAAGCCGACCCCGACGGGGTGCTGTATCAAAATACCATCTGGAGCTTTGCCGACTTTGCCGTCCTCTTCTGGTCATCCACCCCGGTCGATGCCACCCGCGCCTGGTCGCACGGCATGAACGATATCAACTTCTCGGTGTCGTCCTATCCGGCCATGAAGGCCGATGCGTTTCCGGTAAGGTGTGTGAGGGATTGAGTCAGGAAAAGCAAGCAGTGATTAAAGTCGAACTGTTTGCTGCATTTGATATAAGAGGAAGCATAAAACACATCACAATAAAACCATTTAACCAGAAGCAGGTTCGCTATCGATGTGAAGATGCGTTCAAATACTTTGCTATTTTCTAATGAAATTCTTTTACCGTCTGGATCAGCCTCTTTTTTACTTTGTTCCAGTTTAATTCTGGTGTTTCAATGAGTTCCGGCCAATCTGCAAGTTCAACATCTTCAAACCAGGCAAGGCTTTTCAAAACGATCGCATCATTTTGATGGGTGTATTTTTTTCGGTAAAAGCCAATCATTTCATTCAATGAATATCGTTCAAGGAGAAAATAAATATCGATGAAGTCCTTGACCCGTTGGCCGTTAATGGAGATGGCATTGAGTTTCATAGCTGTAATGTCCGGCATTGAAAGTAATCTGACCCCTTCCAGAATCACCGGATCCTTGACAAAAGGGTACTGATGGGCAATAATATCAGTTTTTACACCTTCAATGCTGCCCCGCAACGTATTTTTTGAAGCGTGGTGCAGCTCGAAATTCAATTCCAGTGTAAGATGTTCAAGGATTGATTGTTCATCGAATGATACGGCGGTAAACAGATCAATATCGATCGATTTTCGGTGATTCAGGTAAAGGGCAAGCGCCGTACCTCCGACAAGGTAAAACCGATCCATACCGGGAAGGGTCTGTATTCGTTCGATCAGTCCCAAAACTTTTTTATCGACTGCTTTCGTTTCTGGCATTTGAATTTTGATTTTGGGATGTTGTATCTTAATGATATGAAATTTAATGTTTTGGGATCAATGTAATTCAGGGATGTCAGGATTCTGATGATTGTATCTTCTCCATAAAAATCGTTTACCAGACCAATTTCAGAGAGATTCCCCAGTGAGAAAACCCTGTCAATAATCAGTTTTCGGGATTCTATTTCATCCAGCAATTCCCTTCTGACATCCCAAAAATAAACGGGGTTGATTTTCTCCAAGAGTTTTCCCATACACAAATTTACTCTTTTTTATGAAGTGATGTGGTAATAACTATCATCTTCATATCTCCTATTTACGGATTAACGGGTCATGGATTTCACAGGGCTTTTGCCTGGCAAATCTTTTTGAACCTCTATATTTTAAAAGATTAATTTCGTGATATTTGATCGAGTTATCCTTTGAATTTCCGAAATTTTGTCTTCGAATTTTTCTGAAATATCCCGGATTGCCTTCTGAATTGACGTTGATTTTCAACATATTAATCTCGCTAATCAAACGTTTCCTTACCCGGCATTTTGCATTTTCCACATTACATTCTGCATTCTACCAGTGGAACGAACTCATGTGCTACGAGACTGTCCCCGGCGGCCAGGGCCTCTGCCCCCCGGATGGCATGTCCCCTCCGTAAGCGACTGGAACGTCCTGTTTGACTACTACGACGGTCAAAGCCGCGCGGGTGTAAAGGTGATGGGATCCTTTATTTGAATGGTTTCACAGCCACCCCAACGGGGTGGGGGTACCCCGACGGGGTGGTGTGGATGGTGTATTAACGGTTCAGAATTTCCCGAACTTCAGCGCGAGGTTGACACTGAAGTTATTGATCAGGTCGGCGCTGGTATTCATCAGGTCGAGATCGGGTGTGTACCGATACGAAACACCAGCATCGAGCCGCATGAATTTCAACAGATTCAGCTCAACCATGACGCCGGGTTCAACCACAAAAAAGGAATCCCAGTCGAGGGTGTTGTTGTCATAACTGCTGTTGTGGCGATAAGTCCAGGTATTGTAAACCAGCCCTCCTCCCCCTATCAGGATCGGAAAATTCACGTGAACCGGATAGGACGGGAGTATTCTGAACTCGAACTTCACGCCGCCATAACCTCCATACAGGTACGCGCCATACATATCCTGAATATTGTCGTACCACAGATTCTGCGAATTCAGGATCCCGTAACCGGCCAACCCGACCGAAAAAAAATGATTGAGGATGATTCCGCCGCTCAGTCCGCCGATAAATACATCCCTGCCCTTAAATTGGGTATATGATGCTTCAGGTCCGATAAAATATCCCACCCGGACATGATGATCAGACTTCCTGAAAATCGTTTTAATTTCATCCTGGTTACCCGATGTTTTCGCCTGGGTCTGATCATCCTGGGCAAAAAGCATCATGGATGGAATAAAGACCAGCAGCAACAGGAAAATTTTTGTTTTCATGGCGGTTGATTATTGGTTTACCAAAGATAACTCATATAAATTAAATATATTTGAATCGACGAAAAAAAAGTGTGAAAGACCTGTTTGTACCGAATCAGAGATTGTTATTTGTATGAATCTATCCATTTGAACCAGCGCTGTGAGCAAAGAGATGTGGGACAGCAGGTATGCTGCCGAAGAGTATGTTTACGGCAAGGATCCGAATGCATTCTTTAAAGCCGAAATTGATAAGCTCGTTCCGGGAACCCTGTTGCTGCCGGCCGAGGGAGAGGGCCGCAATGCCGTTTACGCCGCTGGCAAACACTGGGATGTACACGCGTTGGATCAGAGCATCGAGGGGCGGAAAAAGGCGTTCAGCCTGGCCCTCGGGGCCGGGGTGACCATCCGGTACGACCTTGCTGATCTGATGTCGGTAGATTTGCCCGCCGACCATTTCGATGCCATCGGACTGATCTTTGTCCATCTTCCATCGCAGGTAAGAAACCCGTTCCACATCCGGGTGACCGAATGGCTGAAACCCGGGGGAATGCTGATCCTGGAAGGGTTTTCGAAAGAGCAGATTCGTTTCACTTCGGGTGGCTCCCGCGATCCCGACATGCTCTTTTCGACCACCGATCTGCAGAAAGATTTCAGCGGCCTTGAAATTTTGAAACTCGAACAATTGGAAACTTTCCACGACGAAGGCGCTTTTCACCGGGGAGCCTCCTCAGTGGTCAGGATGGTGGCGCGAAAAAAATCCGCTTCCCTTTAGTAGATCACCAGTTTTACTGTGCTCCGCCGCTCCCGATCCTGCAACTGCAAGATATAAGTTCCGGCAGGGTAACCGCTCAGGTCGAGGTTCATTACTGAAACGCCGTCTTTATCAGGGCGGAGGGTGATGGTCATCAGCCGGATGCCTTCGAGGCTTAACAGATCCGCCGTCGACTCCGCGGAAATGCCCCTGACGGTCAGTTTTGTCATGCCGTGTGCCGGATTCGGCGACAGCGAAATGCTCAGATCCTGACTTTCGTTCTCGGGGATCGCGGTACAGGGATCGAGGGTGATGGTCACGATGTTGAGTGAATTATTGGTACACGGAATAAACGGGGTCACGAGGAGTCTCAGGATCACGGAACCGGAGGTTTTGTCATGCATCCCGGGAATGTAACCTGAATTCGGCGAGGTGGGGTCCGTAAAATGGCCATCGCCCGAGGTTGCCCACGCGATCTTATTGTAATTATACGCATAGGAATTCAGGTAAACCGGCGATACATACCAGCACACGGTAGTATCGTCGCCGGCATAGGCCTCGGGCGCAGGAACAAGTTTAAAAGAGACCGTATCGTGCCGTACCTGACTGCCATCACTCACCGCCGCGATGTATTTTGTGGAGATATCCGGTTTGACCTTCGGGCTTTTCAGGTTCGACGTGAATCCGGCGGGGATGGAGGTCCAGGAATAGGCATAGCTGCCCGATCCCCCGTATCCGTATGCGTTGAGCTGAACCGAGTCGGTGGCGGTCGAGCACTGGATGGCCGGTGTGGCTGAGGCGGCCGAAGAAAACACGTTTGCGTATGAAAAGGAGGCGATGCGCGTCTGCCACGAACTGGAAGAGGAGGTGGGGTAGTATTCGGTGGTGTACCAGAAGGTCGTCGGCGCTGCCGGATCGACGCTGATGGCGCTGTAGTCGCCCCAACGGCAGCGGCCGCTCCAGATGCCGGTCTGGCTCCCGCCACCCTGCTTTATGACCCGCTCGGCAATCGTCATCTGGTTGAGTGGATCCGCTTTCAGCCGGCCGGTATACCGAATCGCGGGATGCATGGCCGCGCTTGAAACCGAATACCCCATGGCGATGGTCCCGGCGGTATCCTGGGCGATGCTGCCCATCCACCGCGAATGGCCGTCGGCCGGGGCATAAGTACTCTGCTGGTAAATTGACCAGCCGCTGCCGGTGTTGCGGAGTTCGTACCAGCGGATGCCGGCTACCCCGGATCCCGCGTCGATCGTATGATTCAATACCATCGAACTATAGGCGCCAAATTTCCGGTACTGCTGACGAAACATCAGTCGGTCGGCCAACGGATCCAGTTTTTTATCGGTTCCCAATTGTGGGATCCCGTCGCCCCAGCTCCCGATGGTGCTGAACGGATTAACGGGAAGATAGTGGATATTCCCGAAGGCGGAATTGGCCGGATTGACCCAGTCGGCATGAAATTCGTAAACGCCCAGCTTCTGCGGTCCATCGGTTCTGACAAAGGTGAAATAGTTCGGGGTTCCATACGCGGGAAAGTTTCCGTCGCAATCGGACGGGAGCAGCGAGATGAAGCCGTCGGCGCCGGGCGCAACCGTAAACGAGATCATCGCGGCATCCGGATCGCCTGCCAGCATGGCCGTACGGTCAAAACAACAGGCTCCGTTGCCGACCCAGCCTGCGCCGCCGGTTCCGAAACTGTTGATCGACATGTAGTAACCATCAGGCCAGACCCCGAATTTAGGATAATCAGGCATATCATAAAATATGTACTGGTAACGGTACCAGCTTCCCATGGGATCGGGTGTTTGCGAAACGGCAATCATCATGTAAAACGGGGCGTACGAAGAACCGTGGGGCAGCGAAAATTGCGAAAAGAACCACCGGTCGGCCTGTTCATCATACAAAACCACGGCGTCGCCGTCGTTGGAATTATTCGGCAACCCCGACCAGATGCTTGCACTGGCATAGGGGCCAAAAATCTTGTTTCCGCTTTTATTAAAGATGGCATAGGAACAATTCACCACCTGGAAGAAATGGTTCATGCCGATCTCCCCGTGGGTGTCGGGAGGAACATACCCTCCGCCGTTGCCCAGTCCATCAACATTGATGACCGTGGTATCCGACAGAAGCGCACCCGGCTCATCCTGAATGGAGGGATCCTGAAGCCAGGCCATTTTGGGAATGGATTGATCCTTGTCGTCGGCAAACTGGTTTTTTACAACGCCATCCTTCCAACTCCCGTCATACTTTTGTGGTAGGGCTTTCACCATATCACGCAGCGGTGGTGATACATCAAAATAAACCGCTTTCTGGTAACGTGGCGCCGGAAGTGATTGTTGCGCCTGAACCAGAAACGATAAGAACAGCAGTGTGAAAATCAAAGTAATAGAATGCTTCATAGGTGAAAGATTGCGGATCAATTTCAGGATTTAAGGATTTTTTCTGCTCCTGACCGGTTCCGTTCCGATTGTCATTTTACCGGTTCCGGCAGGGGGGGCGGGAGAAGATGATGCAAAATTAACAGAAAAGAGTTTTAGAATATATGGAAAGGTGTAATTTTGTTTACACCATACCCGGATCGTTTTATTAGAACATGAATCGATACCTATGAATATCAAGACTTTTCAGACAGATTCCATCGCCGGATTGCACCGGGAATGGTCAAATCACACAGCGGATGGTTTCAGTCCCGTGGCAGCCATCGTTTTCGCATCGGTAAGCTTGCCATTACCAGAGGTCTGCGCCTTTTTTGAGGAACGGTCAGTCAGGGTTTTCGGCGCCAGCACCTGTGGGGAGTTTTTGTACGACGATCGGGAACAGGTCATTTCCGACGGGGCTATGGTGTGTCTGTTGCTCGATTTGAAACCGGGTACGTTCGGGATCAAAATGTTCGTCGGGGCCGACATCACCTCCCGGGATTTAGGGAAACAGGCGGGCGACCGGGCGGGGCAGCAGTTTGCCGACCCGTTGATCCTTGTGATGGCCAGCGGGCTTAACACCGACGGGGAGCAGCTTGTCAGGGGTATCCAGGAGGTAATGGGTGAACAAGCCACCCTGTTCGGAGGACTGGCCGGTGATGATGCCAGGTTTGTGCAGCCGGTGATCTTCTCGGAGCAGGGGATGGATCCGAAAGGGTCGATCGTCATGGTTTTCGACGGCAACTACTACCGACTCGAAGGAATTGCCACCAGCGGTTGGGTCAGCATCGGTGCGGATAAGGTGGTGACAAGCTCGGAAGGGAACATCGTTTACACCATCGATAACGAGCCGGCTCTCGACGTTTACCGGGAGTATCTGAACATCCGGGAAGAGGAGCTTCCTGAGATCGGTGTCGAATACCCCCTCCTGTTGAAAAAGAAGGGCATGCGCGATGTGCTGAGAGCCGTAACCAACGTCGACCGGGAAAAGAAAGCGCTGATCTTTGCCGGATCTGTCCCTACCGGATCGGTGGTTACCTTTTCCAGCCCTCCTGGGTTTGAGATCATCGAAACCACCGTTGCAGAGGTAGCCTCGTTCCATGAGATACACCGCGACGCGGACATCCTCATCCTCTTTTCCTGCATGGCTCGTCACAACGCACTGGGCCCGACCATTTCGGAAGAGATCAGCGACGCCTGGAGGCGCTGGAACCGGCCCCTGATCGGTTTTTTCACCTATGGCGAAATCGGAAGCCATCCCAACGAATCGTGTGACTTTCACAATGAGACTTTTACCATGGTTGCCCTGAAAGAATTGGATTAATGGATCAACTCCGTGCATTGATCGGCCGCGTAATGCAACTGTCACCCGGGACAGACTTTTCAGAAATGAAGTCTGCTATCCTCGCGGAACTGGAGAAGATCAACACCGATTACGACCGGTTGAAATTCAAATATGAACGCTTGAACAAGGAGAAGAACATCCTCAATTCCCTGCTCAACCGTACCACCATCGATCTGAAAAAAGCCTCGGAAAACCTGAAAATCCGGGCTGAAGAACTTTCGACTCTGCTGGCGACCATCCCGGCATTCATCTATTTCAAAGATTTGCAGCTTCGCTATGTGCTGGTAAACAATTCTTTCACGGAGCTGGTTGGGCTTCCGTACGACCAGATCATCGGGGAAAAAGTAAGGGATGTTTTCCCGGGATATCACGGAGCGGAAGCGCCATGAAGCGGAGCTCAGGCAGGCCAAAGAGATGGCCGAGGCAGGAACGGTCGCCAAAAACGAGTTTATCGCGAGCGTGTCGCATGAATTCAGGACCCCGATGAACGGGATCCTTGGCTTGTCGGAAATTCTGAGAAACACTCCCCTCGATCAGGAACAACAGGAATTGCTGCGGGGAATCTCCGTCTCGGCTGAAAATTTGCTTACCCTCGTCAACGATGTTCTTGATTTTTCAGCCATCGAAGCCGGAAAAATGGAGCTCGATTTTCATCCCTTCTTACTCAGCCGGGTCATGGAGGATATCGACCTGATGATACGCCACAAGGCACAGGAGAAGGCGCTCGGTTTTACCATCGAAACGGCCGAATCGGTTCCCGATGCTTTGTGCGGCGACTCAAAACGACTCCGCCAGGTTTTGATCAATCTGATTCAAAATGCTTTGAAATTTACAGAAAAGGGCGCTATCAAGGTTTTAATCGGGGTTGAACAGTTCACCGGAAACAAAGTCGAACTGCGTTTCGAGGTCCGCGACACCGGAATCGGGATCCCTGAGGAAGCCCTTGATTCGCTGTTTCAGGTCTTTTCGCGGGTGCGGCAGGAGAAGACTAAAATGATTGCGGGCACCGGACTTGGACTCTCCATCTGCAAAAAGATTACCACCATGCTGGGGGGGTCAATCGGCGTCAAAAGCAAGCAGGGAATCGGGTCCGGTTTCTGGTTCATCCTCCCATTCTCCCTCACCTCAGCCGGAATCGAGCAGGCGCCGGGATTACCGGTACAGGATTCGGAAAGTTATGACGGGAAAACGGTACTGGTGGCAGAGGACAACCTGATCAACCAACGCGTGGTGGCCTACCAGTTGCATAAGATGGGCTTCCTCATCGAGATGGCGTCCGACGGCATTGAGGCCTATGAAAAATACCGGGAAAATAAATACGACCTGATCATTCTCGACATCCAGATGCCCGGAATGGACGGTTACCAGGTAGCGCGTGCCATCCGGGAACGGGAGCAGAACGGCCCGGTCCGCTCCAGAATCATCGCGCTGACCGCCAATGCCATGAAAGGTGACCGGGAGCGCTATCTTGAAGCGGGTATGAACGGCTATGTAACCAAACCATTTACCTTTGAACAGCTCCGGGAGTCTGTCAGCCAGGTATTAAAATAAAGTTTTTACCATAGAATTTGCCGGATTGAGCCTCCCTGCCCCTCTTACCTGATAAATTTCCCCGTGAATTCCTGCGTTCCACCCCAGATCCGGATGAAGTACATACCCGCCGGGAGTAAACCTACCCCGATCTGCGTCTCCCGGCCTGGAATTATTCCCGAAAGAACTTTCCGGCCGTCATCACTGAAGATTTCGAAGTTCGCATCCGGGGAACCATAATTCCGGATGACAGTCAGATTGTCGCGTACAGGATTCGGCGCCAGGAGCGTCGCCTTTGCCCGGATCGGTTCGGCGATCGCGTCGACCGTATTTACGCCCGTGATCAGCTGCAGGTCGGGATCGAACAGCAGTGAATCGGCGGTAAAAGGCAGGGTGAGGGTGAAGGTTTCACCCGAAAATTCATTCCAAACGGTCACGGTGGTGTCGGTTACTGAATTTTTCATCCGCAACGGGAGCAACATCCTGAAAAAATCAACCGAGGGATGCGATTGGGTCTGGTTGACGGTAAGGGTCAGTTGATCGCCCGATTGCGACCAGTTGATGTGGTAGGTAGGGTATCCTTCACCGGTGAACCAATCCCTGAAATACCAGGAAAGATCAGCACCGTAAGCATTTTCAAGGTGCGTCATCAGGTCGGAAGTCCGGGCAAACCGGTACGCGAGAAGGGTATCGGAAAGGTAACGGTTCAACGCATCATAGAAAGCCGAATCTCCCATGATCCACCGGAGCTGGTGAAGAATCATGGCTCCTTTGGCGTAAGAGAGCCTGGAGTCAAAGATCCGGTCGATGCTGGTGGTGTCGCTGCAAAATACCGATCCTCCCGGCTGGGTAACGATTTTCTGAATCCGTACCTGTCGGAATCTTTTCCACCAGGAGGGAGCCAGGTACTCGTAGCACAATCCCGACAGGTAGGTGGCAAATCCTTCATTCAGCCAGATATCGGTCCAGCTTCCACAAGTGATCTTATTTCCGAACCAGGAATGGGCCAGTTCGTGCGCGATCAGCTCGAATCCGAAAGCGCCCATGAAGCTCATGGTCTGGTGTTCCATACCGCCCCCATATCCGCACTGGGCATGTCCGTAATGCTCTTTTTGAAACGGATAGATCCCGAACAGGGAGTCGAAAAGCCGGATCATGGGAACGACCTGGATGGTCTGGCTGCTTACCATGGCTGAATCTTCGGGATAGATATAGTTCGGCACATCGAGGGTATCGGTACCGAATTCAACGGTATGATGATATTCCGAAAACCGGGTGACGCAGATGCACACGAGGTACGCGGCAATCGGATAACGGTGTTTCCAGTGAAACCGCCATAGACCTCCCTCCCTGATTGTTGAAACCGGCAGTCCGTTGGCCACCGCGGTGTAGCCTGCCGGCGTCTCGATGAGCAGGTCGACTGAGTCGGCTTTGTCGGTCAGCCCGTTCTTACAGGGCCACCAATCGCTGGCACCATACGGTTCCGACAGGGTCCAGAGAACCGGAATATCGCTGTGGATGCCTGTTTCAAACGATCCGGAACCATTCAGCGGAGGTACTCCATGGTAATGCACGATGACCGAATCCACCGGGGCCGGCAGAACGGGCAACTTCATGTAAATCATTTCGGCATCATGGCTCCAGGCGACAATTCCTCCGTGAAAAGTGACGGAATCGACCGTCAGATCCGAACTCAGATCGAGCGTCAGGGAATCCAATGGCGGACCAATCGGTTTAAAAAGAATTGTGACCGATCCCGAAATTGCCCGGACGGCCGGATCGATAAACCAGCGGCAGCGGTAGGAGGTAACATCGTAATTGGCGCCGGTACTGCTTTCTTTCGTCAGGGATCGCGCAGCAGGTGATCTTTTGTCGGCTCTCGAAATATAATCCAGATCGTCGGGATCAAAGCCTATCTGGGCGTAAAGTATGGCAGGGAAAAAAAATGCAAACAGGAAAAATCTCAGGATAGCGGGATGCCGATCCACCCGAATTGGAAAGTGTCCGGGAATATATTTCATCTTTGGTTCAGGTTAACGGAAGGCGGACGGTAAATGCGCTTCCGCTCCCCTTCTCGCTGGTGACAATAAGTTTACCTTTGTGGAGGGTGACATATTCTTTGCAGAGAATCAATCCGAATCCCGATCCGGTCTCGCCTCCGGTGCCTTTCGACTTATAATTTTCATCCAGTCGGAAGAGTTTGCCCAATTCCTCCTCCGTCATACCGACTCCGTGATCAGATACGGTAATGCTCACTTCCTTGTCCTGTTTTTGCAGCCGGATCTGGACGCGGTCGCCCGGCTGGGTGAATTTTACGGCATTGGAGATGAGATTGCGGAAGATGGTCAGCAACATATCGGGATCGGCATTTATCGTAACCGGACCCGGGTATTCGAATTCAAGCTGGATTTTTTTCAGGATGGCCGACGGTTCCATTATCTGGATGGTCTCGGATATCAGATCGGTGACATTACATGCTTTGATGACCGGCTTTACCGATCCCGACTGGAGACGTGACCATTCGAGGATCTCTTCGAGCAGTTTATAGGTACTCCGGCTCACTGTGTAAAGCCGATCTATCGCGAGATATTTCTCTTCCCGGGTCAGGCCTTTGTCGTTTTTCAGAATATCCGTGAAGCCGAGGATGGCATTGAACGGTGATCGCAGGTCATGACCGATGATTGAAATAAACCGCATCAGAATCTTGTTCGATTGATCAAGCTGTCCGGCGATCCGGTCAATTTCTTTCCATTGCCTGCGTTGGTACAAAATAAAAAACGCGGCGCCTGCAAGCAGCAGGATCAACAGGGCTCCGATCAAAATGTAAGTCCGTTGGCGACTGGCCGAAAGATCCTGCTGATAAAGCAACTCTTCATTTTCGTTGCGTTGTTTTTCCTCGCTCAGGCGGGCGTTGAATTCCTGAAGCTGTACCAGTACCTTTTGCTCATAGATGTTCGACCGGGTTAAATAGTAAAGGGAAGAATAGTAATGTGCTTTTTTATAATCACCCTTTCTCACATAGATCGTTTCCAGGCTCAGGCAGGCCAATACAACATACTTGGGAATAGTCATGTTCTGAGCCATCTGAAGCGCCTTCAAATTTATCGTTTCCGCCTCAGGCTTCGCGTAAGCGTCATAAACCCGGGCAATATTGATCAGGATCAGGGGTTCATCTTCGGGATAAACCCTGGCCACAATTGGAAGCGCTTTGTTGAAATAATCTAATGCCTTGTCAAATTGATATCGTCTTAACTCCATATACCCGAGAATATTCAGGTTATTGTAAACCAACAACTCATCTTTCAACCGGGTCGCAATCGCGAGAGATCCGGTTGCGTATTTTTCCGCTGAATCAAAGGGAACGTTCACATTTTCGACCAAGGAGGCAGCCAGCCGGTTGTAAACCGATGCGATCAAACTGCTGTCTCCGATTTTGAGAGCTATCATACGGGCCTGGTAAAGATATTGGTAGCATTGGTCATACAAACTGTTGCCACGCAGGATATCCCCCACGAAGGTCATCATTTTTACCATCCCCCGGTAGTTTTTGCGCTGTTTGTAAAAGTTTAGCGCCTTCAAGGCATTGGTTATTGCATTCTCTGTATTTCCTTTATAATAGTCGTCGTAAGCAACCCGGTACATGGCCATAGCGACGCTGTCGTCGAAAAAACCCAACGACCCGGCAATGGATATCGCTTTCTCGTATTCAATCAGTGCGGCAGGGCGATCGTGATTGTACAATTCCGAACCCTGGTTGATCATCCTGTGAATAAGCAGTGAATCCGGCTGGGATGCTTGCAGTGAAAGCAGCAACATCATCAGAACCAGGGTCGCTACCAGATGTCGCATAAGGGAGGTTTGAGGATCGGTATCAACTTTTGTTCAAATTTACGCAATTTTCCGACTCCTGATCTATTTTGTTTTCTTCATATATAACGAGGCATTCAAATATGCCTCCGGCTTCCAAACCGCGATGAACAACGTTGCTATTGCTAACACTTCCTGTAAACCCGGATTGTACGGGAAATTTCACCTGCAATACAAATGAAAAAAGAGGGTGGCATATTTTGAGAGCCACCCTCTTTTCACATTTGAAAAAAATCCCGGCGTTATTCCGAAATCACAATTTTACGGATCAGCGTACCCTGACTGTTTTCGATCATGACATGATAAATTCCCGGCGGTACCGGCCTCAGATCGATCATCTGCTCAAGGTCTCCGTCGACCATGAGTTCTGGAATCTCAAAGATTTTTGATCCCAGGTTGTTAAATACAGCGACTTGTAGTTTCTCCCCTGTTGTTCCCTGAACGGAAAGTTTGAACCTGCCGTCATTGGGAACGGGATAAAGGCTTACCTGCAATCCAGCCGGCTCGTTCAGACCGGTCATGATGACTTGTACGCGGTCGGAGGGTACCGAAGAGCAACTGTTCAAGGTGACCACGATCCAGTAATACCCGCTCTGGGTTGCGGCATAATAAGGCCAGACGGCCCCTGCAACGGGTTGTCCCGTTCCGTCGGGCGTCATGCTGAAGTACCACTGGTTACCGGCGATTGCCGAACTGGTCAGGATGGGACCGTTCTGTGTGATCGAAGGTTTCACGGGGACCGGGTAAACGCCGACTGCCAAAGGTGCCGACAGGGCTCCGTTACCACAGGCATTGGTACCCCGCACGGTGATGTCGCCCGAAACCGCACCGGCTCCGAAGCTCACGGTGATGGCATTGGTATTTTGCCCGTTGGTGATCGTTGCGCCGGCCGGGAGGGTCCACGTGTACCCTGTGGCATTGGTAATCACCGGAACCGAGAAGAGGTTTCCTGTAGATCCCAGACAAACGGAGCTGGCGCCCGTGATGGTTCCCGCAGCGGCCGGCAACGGGTTGACGGTCACGGCCAGTGCGGCCGAAGGAGCTCCGTTCCCGCACAGGTTGTTGCCAACTACTGAAATGGCGCCTGAAACGGCATCCGGGGCAAAGTCGACAGTGATGTTATTGGTCCCGTCGCCCGACGCAATGGTTGCCCCGGCCGGGAGGGTCCACACATAAGATGTTGCATTGGTGATGACGGGGGTAGAATAGGAAACACCAAAGGCGCCGGCACAAACAGTCGCCAATCCCGTTATGGCTCCGGCAGCCGCCGGTATCGGGTTTACGGTGACATTAAGTTGCGTCGGGGTGCCGGCCTGACAGCCATTGGCACCGGTATAGTTGACCGTAACATTCTGTGTCCCGGCAATATTCCAGGATATTTTCACCAAACTGGTTCCGGCTCCCCAGACGATCGAACCGCCCGCAGAAACATTCCACGTGTAGTTGGTAAACCCGGATTCAGTATTATAAGTATAGTGCCCGGAGTTGACGCACAATGCGTTCAATCCGCTTATGGTCGGCGTCGGGGCTGTATTCACAGTAACCGGGTAGACCACCGCGACTGCCGCGCAACCGTTGGCGTTGGTGTAGGTAACCGACACATTCTGGGCCCCCGAATTGTTCCATTTCACCGTGATCGTCGCGGTTCCTGCGCCAGCCGTGATGGCTCCGCCTGAAGAAACAGTCCACGTGTACCCAGTCATACCGGTCTGGGTGACATAAATATTCCCCGTCGATCCCTGGCAAACCGTGGCCGGGCCCGTAATCACCGGTACCGGAAGCGGGTTGACCGTAAGAGCCAGCGTCGAAGGCGTTCCGTTTCCACATGGGCCGGTTCCGAATACACTCACATTCCCTGAGGCAGTTCCGATTGTGACGGTGATGGAGTTCGTTCCTGCACCGGCTGTGATGACTACTCCTGCAGGCAAAGTCCAGGTATAACTGGTGGCATTGGTGATCGGGGCAATGGAATAGACAACACCCGTAACTCCGGCACAAACTGTTGCAGGACCGCTGATCGGGCCTGCAGGGCCGATCGGTGGACATCCGGCCATGAAGTACTGGTCGGCGCCATAGGCTGGGCCTCCCGCGTTGACGCCAACACATCTGAAATGATACGTGGTGTTGTTGACCAATCCTGAAATATTCGCCATAACAGCGGTTGGTGTGATACCATTAACCGTAATCGGAACTGCAGGAACAACATTGCCGTATGAAGTATTCAGTCCCCATTCAAATGTGACCGTGGTGGCTACATTGTTAGCCGTCACCGTTCCGTTTAGTTGGGCCGATGTTGTGGTGATATTCGTCGCCGGATTTGTAACGACCGTGGGCGGGCCTCCGGTGGTAAAGGTCATGTCGTTGCCATTGGTGGGTCCTCCGGAGTTGACGGCGACAACACGATAATGGATCAGTGTATTCTGAGGTAATCCCGAAACGACAGCGCTCACCGGTTGATCGGTATTACCGGTCAGACTGGGCGGAACTGCTACCACGGTTGACCCGTAAGAGGTGGTAGTTCCGTACTCGAAGGTTATGGCTGTGACTGCACCGTTTGGATTGACGGTACCATTAAGGGTGCCGCCGTTCAGGTTGATGGCGGTAGCGGCAGTTGTAACAGCAGTCGGAGGTGCAAAGGTGGTGGTGAAGGTCATGTCACCGCCATTTACAGAACCTCCTGTGTTGACCCCCTTAATTCGGTAATGATAGACAGTGTTGGGCATAAGTCCGGAGATATTGGCCGTGATCGGGGTGACCGTGTTGCCTGTAACAGTAGCCGGAACGCCTGCAACGACAGTACCGTAAGAGGTGGTGAGTCCATACTCAAAGGTGACAGCGGTCGATTGGTTGTTGGCATTCACGGTGCCATTCAGGGTGGCCGTGGAACTGCCAATGGCAGTGGCCGCGGTTGTCACGACAATGGGGCCGGTTGCAACCGGCAGTGGCTGGTTCCAGGTCTGGGCGACTTCGGCATCCGACAATGCCCTGTTGTACAGCCTGAATTCATCCATCTGGGTTCCCGAGTTAATGCTGTTGCTTGAGCTGTATCCCCCGACGAGGAAAGTGCCAGTACCGGTAAAAGTGACGGCATTTTGCGGAACGGAATTGCTGAAAACCCCGTTTTTAAAGACTTTCACTTCAGAGCCCGTATAAACGAGATGGATAACGATCGGGCCCGGTGAGATCGTGTTGATGGGAACATCCGTGAAACCGGTGCCCCGCAGGAGAAGGTTGCCATTTCCGGCGACACCGCCCGTAAAACAGCGAAAACTCCCGGCGGTGTTGTCACCAAAATAGTAATAGGTAGTGGAAGAGGTTGCCGGAAAGTTGTTGAGCCAGAAGGAGATGGTCCAACCGGTCGATGGTAAGGCTGTAGCCCAGCCTGTACTCAGTCGGTTGGATGTGGAGGTGAGACCGTTACCCAGCAAGGCTGTTCCGAACTGCCCGGCGCCGCTCACCGTTTGCCCGGTAAGTACCGCGGGATTTGTCCCCACGGGAGCGCTGGCATAGTTCTGCTGATCGCCCGGAGCATCAAATTTGTAGTACATGTACTCTGGGACATTCTGCGCAAAGGCCGTAACACTTATTACAGCCAGTAAAATCACGCCGCAGATACGGCGCATGAAACTGGTAGATCCTGTTTTCATGGGTGTGGTTTTTGGTAAAATTCAAATAATTACAAGTATTTATGATTGATTTGGATTACCAATATCCCAAAGTTAAAAACAAAATTCAAATCAATCGCCATCAGATATGATTTATTTTCTAATGTCATATTCGATTGTAAGAATTTATTTATCTTTATTTACTGAAATCTGAAGATCCAAACCCGGGACAGGGCCGCTGACGGGCCTCCTCCATTCTAAACGCTATGACGCATCCAGGATCGGAAAAATTCAGTTTCTTTCATCGCTAATGAATACTTAATACCTCTGATAACCATGTCGTTTGCAGCTAAAATCAAAAGCAATCCCCGGCTGAAAGCCTGGGTACACCGGGCACTGATCCCAAGGAACCAGGCGCGTCCCCGGCTTTGGGTCCGCTGGTTTGTGAATCCGTTCATCCATCATAAAGGGAAACGGTCGCTGATCCGGCGATCGGCACGAATGGATATTCTGCCCTTCAACCGGTTTTCACTGGGCGATGATTCCACGATCGAGGATTTCACCACCATCAACAACGGCGTGGGTGATGTGATTATCGGCGACCGGACCCGGGTGGGACTGGGGTGCACCGTGATCGGACCAGTGAAGATCGGCAACGATGTCATGATCGCGCAAAATGTCGTGATGTCGGCCCTCAACCATCGGTATGAAGATGAATCCCTGCCGATCTCCCGCCAGGGGGTGACCCGTAATGCCATCGAAATCGGGGATGAGGCCTGGGTCGCGGCCAACTGCGTCATCCTTTCCGGTGTGAAAGTGGGAAAACATGCCGTGGTAAGCGCCGGAAGCGTAGTACGGCGTAATGTACCGGCCTATTCCGTCGTTGCCGGAAATCCAGCCGCGGTGATTAAAAAACGGAACCCCGACACAAAAGTCTGGGAATGGAAAATCTGACCACCTGAAAACTGTGCGACCGGTCACCCTCTTTTCTACTTCAACTTTATAAAAATACAGCTGTACAGGGAGGATATTGTTGATATCCGGGTCATCATGCCCTGGAAAACAATCCGCGGGTGTTATCGATTCGGAAGAACTACGACGGCAGAATCAACATCCGAAGAAGGTGATGGATAAGAGACAACGGAAAATTGAAAATGGGAAAAGAAGGATTTTTTTCATGGACTGAAGGGAACATACAACTTTTGTGAAAAAAGTAACGAAACAGGTTTCCGGGATAGAGTTTTTCTTACTTTTGAATCCTAAAAACATGCTAACATCCAAACTCTCTTCTCTGTCGGGCGTGGTTGATATCTTTCTTCCGAAGCCGATCCGAAGAAGTTTATAACCATCAATAAATCCTCTCTATGAAAAACAAAACCATTACCTTCTGTATGACCATGGCAATGATGATTGCCGGCACGGCACTCTTTGGACAGGTCGGGATCAACAGCGACGGGACCCAACCCGACAATTCGGCCATGCTTGATGTGAAAAGTACCGTCAAAGGGCTGCTCATACCCCGCATGACCACCACCCAGCGCAATGCGATGGTTTCACCGGCCGACGGGCTGCTTGTTTACGACATCACCCTCGGAACATTCTACTACTACCATTCCGGATGGACCCCCTTTATCACCAGCGCTTCGGGATGGCAAACAACGGGCAACAGCGGTACGAATCCCGCAACAAATTTCATTGGGACGATCGACGACAAGGCCTTGGTATTTAAGGTATTCAACAGCAAATCAGGTTTGATTGAAGCCTCCAGCGGAAACAACACGGGTTTTGGTAACCTTACCTTATCAAACACAGGCACAGGTACCGGCAATTCGGCATTCGGGTACAGAAGTTTAAATATGAATGCTATTGGCTCGTCCAATACCGCCATCGGAAAACAAGCTATGTTTTCTAATTACTCCGGGTATTCGAATGTCGCAATAGGGATCAATGCATTATACAACAGCACATTCAAAAGCAACCTGGTGGCCATCGGCGATTCTGCCCTGTACCATAACGGAAATATTACAACAGGAAGTACCGAAGGGATTTCAAATACAGCTGTCGGGTCAAAAACGCTATTTGCGAATACAAAAGGTTCGTACAATACCGCGACTGGTTTTAGGGCGCTATATTCCAACACCCTGGGCACTCATAATACCGCAAATGGACTAAATGTCTTACATGACAATACCACCGGCGTCATGAATACTGCTTCAGGCAACAGCGCCATGGAGGAAAACACAACGGGTTCGTACAACACAGCATACGGCTCCAGCGCATTGTCGTACAACACTTCCGGGTCAGACAATGCAGCAGTTGGTTTCACGGCAATGTGGTCAAACACCTCCGGCTACTCAAATGTTGCTATGGGAACCAGGGCGTTATATGCCAATACAACTAAAAGCAACCTGGTAGCCATCGGCGATTCTGCATTGCTAAAAAACGGAATAAACGCTACGGGCAGCACTGAGGCGATGGGCAATACGGCAATCGGGTCGAAGGCGCTCATGAACAATACGAAAGGAAACAGCAATACTGCGGTGGGGTATAATACCCTTTACTCCAATACCCTTGGAGTTCACAATACAGCTTATGGCTTTATGGTTTTGTACGACAACACCTCCGGCAGCATGAACACCGCATCGGGCAATTATGCTTTAGAAAACAATACGACTGGTTCGTACAATACCTCATATGGATCCAGCGCAATGACTTACAACACCTCCGGGTCAAACAATACTGCGGTTGGTTTCACGGCATTATGGTCAAACACCTCAGGCTACTCAAACGTTGCTATGGGAGCAAATGCGTTGTATTCCAATACGACTCGGAGCAATCTGGTTGCCATCGGCGATTCGGCGTTACATCTGAACGGGACCGGGGTAACACAGAGTTACCAGGCAAAAGAAAATACTGCTGTGGGATCGAAGGCCCTTTTCGCAAACAGCACCGGGTATAACAATACTGCGTTGGGTTACCATTCACTGAATGCAAACACATCAGGTTTCTACAACACAGCCCTGGGCGACAATGCGCTTGCTTCAAACATAAATGGTTTTAGGAATTGTGCTGCTGGAGCGGCATCGCTGCCTAATAACACCTCCGGATATAAAAATACCTCGATCGGGGATTATGCTATGTACCAGAACACAACCGGTTATCAAAACACTGCAATCGGAACAACATCACAATTCTCAAACATCACGGGCTGGCAAAATACCTCAGTTGGGGCCGAAAGTATGTATAGCACCACCGGTAATTATAACACGGCTGTTGGTTACAATACTGATGACAACATCAGCATGCCTGTAGAAAATTATACCTGTATCGGCACCGATGCCACTGCCACCGGCAACAACATGGTGCGAATCGGGAATGTCTGGGTGACCTCAATCGGCGGTTATGTTAACTGGAGCAACATCTCCGACGAAAGGTTCAAGGAGCAGGTTGCAGAGAATGTACCCGGGCTGCGGTTCATCGAGCAATTACGCCCGGTCACCTACCGGCTGAACCGCGAAAAGCTGAACGATTTCACCGGCGTCAGCGACCGTCACCTCAGGATCAGCGAAACCAATCCGGATTCAAAATTCTTATCCGGTGATCCCTTCTCACCCGTCACCACCGGATTCATTGCCCAGGAGGTGGAGCAGGCAGCCCGCAACCTGGGATTCGAGTTCAGCGGTGTCGACAGGCCGGAGAATGCCAATGGACTTTATGGACTCCGCTACGCCGAATTCGTGGTTCCCCTGGTGAAAGCCGTCCAGGAACAGCAGCATATGATCAATAAACAGAAGAAATTAGCGGCCGGCCAGGATGCGGTGATCGCGGCCCAGGGAGCGAAACTGGAATCACAGGAAAAAAGGTTGCTTGATCAACAGAAGCAGATTGACGAGCTGAAAAGTATGGTCGACATCCTTCTGAAAAAGACTGACCAATAACCCGGAAACATACCCGCATCCCGGACGGTGTTCCGGTATGCGGGCGATGTCATCAAATATCCTTCCGGGATTATCTCTTCACAATTTTAACGATCTCCGATTTATCTCCCGATTGCACGTGAACCAGGTATATTCCGGCCGGTCGTTCAGAGAGCTCGAACCTGAATTCCGTTTCGCCGTTCAGCGCCTGGTTGAACAATTTTTCACCCACCATGCTGTAAACGGTAATTTCGGCCCGTGTCGTTCCATCGGTGAGTTCCACGGTCACCTGATCGTAAGTCGGATTGGGATAAACTCTTACGAAACCGGATTGACCCGTAGGGTCCCCGGTCGTATTCCCGGAACCCGAAACAACTGAATTTGAAGGCGTCGAAGCTCCGTTACAGGGTATGCACTGGGTGGTGATATAGGCATGCAGGTACCCACCCGCCCTGACCGCCGAAGTAGGCAGGAATCCGATCCTTTGGCTGGCAATGAAGGTCACTGAACCTCCGTTCTCAACAATGAATCCGGGTGAGCTGCCTCCGGTGGTGATTGTTTGTACGGCCAGGCATTGCTGTTGTCCTACACCGACCGTAAAGTTGACCAGGTTTGCCTGACCCGTGAGGGCAGCATTGACACTGATGTTGAGGTCGGGTGAATAGGTACCGTTTCCACATCCGTTGGATCCCAGGACTTTCATCACACCGGTGGTGACATAATTCGGGAAGTCGACCGTGATCGATGGAGTTCCCGCACCGCCGGTGATCACAGCGCCTGTGGGCACCGTCCAAAGATAGTTCGTGGCATTTAGAACCGGTTCAATACTATACTGAATTCCGGTCGAACCCACGCATACCGATGCCGGACCGGTGATGGTTCCGGCAGCGCCCGGGAGTGAAATCACATTCACCGCGAGGATAGTCGGGTTGGGATTAAAACACCCGCCCGGACCGTTGTAAGTGACACCCACTGATTGCTGACCTGCTGCAGTCCAGGTAACCGTTATGGCATGGGTGCCAGCGCCGGAAGTGATGGTTCCGCCCGGCGAAATGGTCCAGGCATAACCGGTTTTCCCCGCATCGGTCGTGTAGATGATTCCGGTTGCGCCTTCACAGGAGGAGACGGGCCCTGAAAGGGAAGGCGAGGATAAATAAACCTGCACCGGCCAAACCGAAGGCATCAACGGCGCGCATCCATAAGCATCTGTATAGCTGACGCTCACGCTCTGTGCGCCGGGTGTATTCCACTTGACGGTAACAGTATTAGAATTGGAACTCCCCCCGGAGGTGATGGAACCTCCTGCCGAAATGGTCCACTGGTAGTTGATCATCCCGGCCTCGGTGGTATAAACCGTAGAATTTCCCTGGCATACCTGGTTTGCTCCCGACAGCGACGGAACCGGAAGGGGTACGACGGTAATGGTTTTTATTGATGGTACAAGGGCAGTACATTGATTCAGGTTGGTGTAGCTTACCTCCACGGTCTTGGAGCCTGTGGTCAGCCATTGAACCACAATCTGATTGGTATTTAATCCCGAAATAATGGTTCCGCCGGATGAAACACTCCAGTTGTAACCGGTCATTCCTGCTTCGGTCACAAAGGTCGATTGCGCGTTGATACAGGCTGTGGCAGGGCCGGCTATGGTTGGGACCGGCGAAGGATTAACGACAATCTGGTAAGTGATGGGAGGTCCTTCACACTGGTTGGCCTGTGGGGTCACGGTAATCAACGCTATAACAGGCGTCGTTCCGGAATTGACGGCAGTGAACGCGGGAATGTTGCCCGAACCGGCGGCTGCAAGTCCGATGGTGGGATTGCTGTTGGTCCACGCAAAGGTGGCCCCGGTCACGGTGCTGCTCAGGATGGTGGCAGGTGCAGCATTGCCATTGCAGAATGTCTGATCCTGCACGGGTACCACCTGGGGTGTCGGATTTACCGTGATGGTGAACGAGGTCGGCACACCGGTACAGGTCACGCCGCTGGTATAGGAGGGCGTCACCTGGATGGTGGCCGTAACGGGGGTGGTTCCCGTGTTGAGGGCGGTAAATGCGGTGATTGTTCCTGTCCCGGCGGCTGCCAGTCCGATAGAGGGATCCGAATTGATCCAGGAGTACTGCGTCTGAGCTACTGATCCGGTGAAGACCACCGGGGCAGTCGGGACTCCGTTGCAGACCACCTGACTGCTGACGGGGTTGACAGTCGGGAGCGGGTTCACCATAACGGCGATATTGCCCGGTACCAATGCGTTACACCCATGTATATCGGTGTAATTGATGAGCATGAGCTGCATCCCCGAATCGGTCCAGGTCACGGTGATACTTGCCGTGCCGGCTCCGGCAGTAATTGTTCCGCCTGAGGAGAGGATCCAGTTGTAATTGCTGTTCCCGGGTTCCGTAAGGTAGATCATTCCGGTGGATCCTTTACACGCGCTGGTAGCGCCCGTAATGGTGGGTACCGGGCGTGCATAAACCGTTACGGTTTGAGTTGCCGGAAGCGTTGCTGTACAACCGCCGGCATCGGTATAATTCACCTTCAACGAATGGGTCCCCACAGTATTCCAGGTCACCAGGATGCTGTTGGTATTCATTCCGGCCGTGATGGTTCCGGCTCCGGCCGGTTCGATCGACCACAGGTAATTCGTTTTCCCCGCTTCGGTGGCATAACCGACTCCGGAAGCGCCGAGGCACGAAGAGGTAGCGCCTGTTATGGTCGGAACCGGCAGCGGGTTGATGGTCACGGCAGCGGTATAGGTTTTTGAACAGGGATCGGTGGAGGTCCGGGTAAGCGAAACCAGGTACGAACCGGGAGTCGTGTAAGTATGGGTCACGGTGGCCGTTTGAACTGTGACGGTCGCCGTCCCGTCTCCGAAATTCCAGATCCGGTCGCTGGTTGCATGCTGATTGATCACCGAATTGTCGGTGAAGGCCGACGGGGAACCGACGCACCCGGGCACTACTTCGAAATGGGGATTGATGGAAGTGATGTGCAGCGTAGTGTCGAGAACCCGAACCGTGCACGACGGATAAAAGGAGGTCATTTTCAGAAAATATTTCCATCCCGATAGGGCGTTGTTTATGGTCAGGGTGCTCCCGGTGGTGGTAGTCGGGGAACAGGTGGCGCAAACCGGACCCTGCCATTCGTATGTCGCGAAACCCGGAGGAGCCGTTAGCTGTACGGTGTTGTTGCCTTCGCATCCCAAAATGGACACGGTCATGGGTTGGCAAACCAACGAGACATAGGCGTAGCCTGTATGATCGCCCAGGGCGCAGCCGTGCACCTGAAATACAATGTCAACCTGCTGTCCGGCACTAATATTGGCCAGGCGGGAAAGATCCATCCCGGTTATACTCCAATCTTTCCATTGGAGATTATCGGGTCCGGCATTCCAGGTAGTGACGCCATCACCGGGAAAAAGATCAAACCTTCCACAGGGAAGATCGAGGGTATCACCGGTATTGTGATCCAGGATGGTGACCTGGAAACGCGGACGTTGGTTTGCAGTAACATGAGCAGGATCGTCAAACCCGGCAAAAACTACCACCGACCGCCAGGAGATGAAACTGCTGTTCGGGTCATAAGTGATCGGAAAGGCAATCCGGTCAACGTAACCTCCTCCACCAGGGGTACATTGTCTGACCCCGATCAACGCGGAATACGCATCGCCCGGGAACACTTTCTGCAACTGCGGGATACAGGGATCTGCTCCCGCAGTCTGGATCGAGAAATTACCGCCAGCGGGTGTATTGTTCCATGTGTTTTGCTGGCACGGTGGTGTAAAGATTCCGTTCACCCAGGTTCCCCAACATCCCGACCAGTTATCGAAGGTCCCCTGCTGGAAATTGGAATTGCTGCAGGAAGTGGGTATATAGTTGGCCACCACGACAGCCAGGCTGGCATGGGTTGATGCGGAACATCCGGTCGGATCAGTGTACTGCACGCTGATGGTGTGGGTTCCTGCCAATTCCCAGGTAACCGTCACCGTATTGGTTCCCCCGCCTGCTGTGATGGAGCCGCCGGAAGAGATGGACCAGGCATAGCCGGTCATGCCGGGATTGGTAGCATAACTGTTTCCGCTGCTACCTACGATCACATAGGCAGGACCTGTTATGAACGGGATCTGATCCGGGTGAACCGTCATCGTTATGGAATTCGAAGTGGCGGGATTCCCGGTCGGACAAGCAACGTTGGAAGTGAGGATACAACGCACCACATCTCCGTTGGCCGGTACATAAGTATAGGTCGGACTGCTGGAGCCCGCCGCGGTACTATTCACCTGCCATTGATAGGCCGGCGCCGATCCGCCATTAACCGGAATTGCTGTAAATGTGACGGCAGAACCGGTACAGACAGCCTGCGAGGATGCCGTAATGGAAACACCTACCGTCAATAACGGATTTACCGTTACCGCAATGACATTGGAGGTGGCCGGATTTCCGGAAACACAGGTGAGACTGGAGGTTAGCACACAGGTGAACTGTTGGCCATTGAGCGGTGTATAGGTAAACGAGGAATTTGTCGCTCCCGAAATGGCGACTGAATTAATCTTCCATTGATAGGCAGGCGAAGGCCCCCCGTTGACCGCGACTGCATTGAACGTGATGGGTGTTCCTGCACAGACTATGGTGGCGGAGGCTCCGATGGTCACACTCACCGGAACCGACGGGGTTACCGACATGGTGATGGTATTGGAAGTGGCCGGATTTCCGGAGACACAGGTTGCGCTGGACGTGAGCACACAGTAAATCTGATCGCCGTCGGCAGGAGCATAGATGAAAGTCGAATTGGTCGCCCCGGAGATGGTTACCGAATTGACTTTCCACTGGTAGGTAGGCGAAGCCCCGCCATTGACGGGGGTTGCCGTAAAAGTCACACTGCTGCCGGCACAAACCGGGTTGACCGAGGCGCCGATCGTGACGCTCACCGGAAGGAGAATGTCACAGGCCGTGGTAAAAGCGATATCTTCGCCATACGATGTTCCGCAGGAATTGGTTGCATAGGATCTGACATGATAAGTCGTGTTGGCCGTCAGACCGGTGATTGTACTGGTAAATGTTCCCAAACCAGACCCGTCGGAGGTGTGGCTGTCGGCCAGGGTGGGATTGGTTGCAGTACTCCAGCAAACGCCCCGTTCCGTTACCTGAAAACCGCCATCGGAGGTCACCGTTCCGCCGCCCGTGGCCGTGTTCGCGGTGATCGCCGAAATAGCTTCAGTGTTCACTGATGGGGTACAGGTCGGGAGCGGAGCAATAACCATCCCGTTGAAATAGCTGACCGGGATGTTGACGCTGGCTGTGGTAGTAATGACACAACCGGTCGAAAAATTCAGCGGCGTGTTGGCCGTTCCGTTATAGATGAAATTCAGGAGGATGGAATCGCCGGGTGACCCGATGTTGGCACCTGTAAGGCTTGTCCAGGCCAGTGATAAGATTCCGTTGGCTGCGCCTCCCATGGTACCGGCAAGGTTCCCTTTCGGGGTTATATCCTGGAAAGTCAGCACCGATGGGTCGTATTGAATCTTTTGGGTCAGGGAACCGGCATTGGTGGTAAATACCGGATAATAGAGCGGGACCGACACCAGGGAACCGGAGGAAGCAGCAGTGGTTGTGCCGATCCGGGCCTGATTCGCCAGTGCCTGGTTCGGACTGACACTGCCGTTGGTATAGGTCACCGAAACCGGAACGGGGGGGACCCCCGAGGCGACGGCACAATTAAAGAAGGTCAACGGGGTACTGGTCCCATGGTATTGAAAATTGACCTGTAACAACATACCATTGGCCACGGTTATGGGCGACAGGGACGACCACACAATGCTGACGGTGGTGTCGGTGTGGCCGATCAGCGGCGAGAATCCCGGAAATAAATTGGTGACCCCCACATAACTGAGAACGCCTTTGGTGTGCTTGAACTTCAGGGTAATGGCCCCGACACTGCTGAAATTCGTCACCGTGACAGGCACCGAAACAAAGTCACCCGGAATCCCCTGAACCGTGGCAACCGTTGCGGTCGCCGATTGCCCATAGGTTATTGCCCCGAAAAGCAAAACCATCAAACTGACCAGTAAAAATTTCTTTTTCATACCTTCTTTATAAAAGTTAATATATCAGAAAACCCTATAACCCGGAAATGGGATCCGATACTTCATGAACCACCGGTTACAAGGATTTTCCATTATGTATAACAAACTCATATAGAATTATTAAATCCTATTATTGTAAGGATAATAACCTAACTTATTATCCTTTAAAATCACTTTATGAAGGTACTGATTATTTTTTAAATTGAATCGTGGCCGGAAATTCGTTTTCACAATGTTTCTAACAATGGGAGATCACGGTTGAAAACCCTTGTGTGTGCCCTTGACCCAATTCCGAAGCCGGGTAGCAGAGTATCATACACTCCCCTGGATGCCAGACTGTTCGACCATCAATTTTTATGCACTTCGATTTAAAATTTCAGACCCATGAATAAGAGCTATGAAGCATTGCAAAAGCGGGTGTTCAGTTACAAGATCGATCAAACAAAAAAACAAAAGCCCTTGTAAGTTATTGTTTTACAAGAGCTTTTAGATTTCCCGTGACCCCGAAGGGACTCGAACCCCCAACCAACAGAACCGGAATCTGCCATTCTATCCAATTGAACTACGGGGCCAATGGTGCTGCAAAGGTACTACTTTTTTTTATTTATGTATGGAAAACCAGCGGACGAAGAGTTGGACGAAGAGTTGGACGAAGAGCGGACAAGAATGGACAATGGAAAATTGAAAACGGAAAATGGAAAAAGATTTGAGGATTTGAGAATGTGAAAATGTGCTAATGTGCTGATGTGCTAATTTGAGAATTTGAGCTTTGAACTTTGAGCCTTGAGCCTTGAGCCTTGATCTTTTAACTTTTTTGTCCTAATGGCCAATGCCTAATACCTGATCTGAATTTTGAATTTATTTCACCATTGCACCATCGCACCATGGCACCATGGCACCATTGCACCACCGCACCATGGGACCAGTGGAGTATGTGGGCTGGTTTTGTGGTTGGGGTTTATGATTTTTTAATATCTTTGGATGCATCAACAAAAAATTTTAAGACCATGTCTGAAAAAATTAAAGATAAAGTTGCACCGGGCGTCGCCACCGGAGCCGCCGTGCAGGAAATTTTCAGGATTGCCAAAGCCAACCATTTTGCGATTCCAGCCGTCAATGTCGTGGGAACCGATTCGGTGAATGCCGTACTTGAAGCCGCTAAGGCTGTTAATTCGCCCGTCATCATCCAGTTTTCGAATGGCGGCGGCGTCTTTTTCGCCGGAAAATCGCTGAAAAATGAAAATGAACGGATCGCGATCAAGGGCAGTATCTCCGGAGCCCGTCATATCCATGAAGTTGCTGAACTTTACGGTATTCCTGTGATCATCCATACCGATCATGCCGCCAAAAAACTGTTGCCCTGGATCGACGGGTTGCTGGATGCGGGTGAACCATTCTTTGCAAAGTACGGCTATCCCCTTTTCAGTTCGCACATGCTCGACCTTTCAGAAGAACCACTGGAAGAAAACATCGAGATCTGCAAAAGATACCTGGAAAGGATGAGCAAAATGGGGATGACCCTCGAGATCGAACTGGGAGTTACCGGCGGTGAAGAAGATGGCATTGACAATAGCGGTATCGACAGTTCCCGCCTGTACACCCAACCCGAACATGTGGCAAGGGCCTATGAAACGCTGATGCGTATCAGTCCGAATTTTACAATCGCTGCATCGTTTGGAAACGTTCATGGCGTCTATAAACCCGGCAATGTCAAACTTGAGCCGATCATTTTGCACAATTCTCAGGTATTCATCTGCGAGAAATATGGCACCTCCGAAAATCCCGTCAACTTCGTTTTCCATGGCGGATCGGGATCGGAACCCGAAAAGATTGCCGAAGCCATCCGTTACGGCGTCGTGAAGATGAACATCGATACCGACACCCAATGGGCATTTTGGGAAGGTATTCTCAATTTTTACCGGAAAAACCAGGGATATCTGCAAGGACAGATCGGCAACCCGGAAGGCGAAGACAAACCGAACAAAAAATATTACGATCCCCGCGTCTGGCTGCGTGAAGGTGAAAAATCCATGGTAGAAAGGCTGAAGATAGCCTTCAGCGATCTGAATTGTATCGACAGGTATTAATTCAGCGAAGAGCGATAAGCGACTAGTTATCAGGGAATTATGTTAAATATTAATCACTATTCCCTATTCCCTAATCGCTATTCTTCATTCGCTATTCCCTCATCAGAATCCTGTTCCGCCTGCAAGGGTATCCTTCGGGTGGATGCTCAGTACCGGGATGGGTGAATGGTTCACGATCTGGTGGGCATAGGGTCCCAGAAAGATATTGACGGTGGTAGTCTCCTGTTCGGTCATGATGCCGATCAGGTTGGCGTCAATCTTTTTTGCATATTCAATGGTGGCATCGGAAATGCTTACACAGTCGACATGTTCCACCTGGTACTTCACCTGTTCTTCATCAAAATAACGTGTCACCTGCGCTGCATACAGGTCAACATTATGACGGATGGCTTTGAGTTTTGTGGTATACAACTTCAGGACGGTGATTTCGGCGTTGTGCCGCTTGGCCAGGAAAGCAACGAAAGAAGCCTTCTGACGGGTCTCTTCGGCGCTGTCGATCGGAATAAGGATCTTTTGCAGGGGACGTTGAATTTTGATGCCACCCCGGATAGTAATGACCGGGCAGTAAGAGGCCGAAACGATCTTGTTGGCGTTGCTGCCTATCCAGAACTCTTCAAAACCTGAAGCACCATGTGTCCCGGTCACAATAAGCATAGCATTTAACAGTTTTGCCTCTGTCGTGACCTCCTTGTAGATCTTACCCTTGCGGATCTTCCAGGTCATCTTCACATTGGGATGCTCTGGCTGATACCGGGCAACGAGGTCCTCAAAGGCATGTTCGACATCTTTTTGGGTCTGTCGTGATTTTTCACCGAATTTTTCTTTTTCATTGGCAGTCTTCTCTACCCAAAGAAGGATCAGTTCACCTTCACAGTGCTCAGCAATCGATAATGCATGAAGAAATGCATTGATGGAGCATTCTGAGAAGTCAATTGCTACTACAATTTTATTCATACTCAGGAATTTTAAGGATCTATTTTATGGATATTTATCTGGTCAGTGATAATGAATGCGTTGGGGTAATCAGGGGCCAATTCGTTTAAAAACCGCTGAGCATCGAGACGGCTCCTGAAATCCCCGATCCGTACTTTATAATTGGGTGATTTAAAAGTAAGGTAAACACCCATCTGCGGATAGCGTGCCGACAATTCATCCTGGGTCGCCTGGGCTTTTGTCTTGGAGTTGTTGCCGGAATCGGAAAAGACCTGAATGCGGAATCCGTCGATGGTCTTCAGGTTTTGATTAATTCGGATATGTTTTTCAACAAGCTGGTCAACCCGTTCATCCTGCACAATGCCCGGAGTGACAGCGGATGTATCGGCAGGCTGAGCCGTGGTTCCTGTGTTCTGTATAATAAACAGAATAAAGATCAGAATATGGGAGTGGATTGAAGTCATAACTGGTCACGACGGATTGACACTTTCATGGGGGTGTATGCTTAGTACCGGTATAGGCGATTGGTTCACGAGCTGCTGTGCCTGGGCGCCAAGCAGGATCTTAGCAGGGGTCTCCTGTTCGGTCATGATCGCGATCAGGTCGGCATCCACATTCAGGGAATAGGTAAGCAGCGCCTTGGTGAGATCATTTGAAACAATACTGTCCTCAACCAGCCTGATGTCATGACCCTGGAAGTACCTGAGCGCGGTTTGAGCTACCTTCTCGGTAAGCCGTTGAATCGATTTCAGATGGCTGTTGTGTGTCGTCACCATATGAACCTCCGACTTGAACAGGGTGGCAAGCCTGACAATGAAGGGGATTTTCTGCAGGGTCTCAGCCGATTGGTCCATCGGAACGATGATCCGGTCAATGTTTTTACGGATCGGGAAATCGTGGCGGACCGTGATGACCGGACGGGAGGCATAGGTCACGATCTTATAGGCATTGCTCCCGATCCAGTATTCCTCAAATCCTGAAATCCCGTGAGCTCCCGTGATGATGAGGTCGGCTTCGGTGATTTTGGCAAGGCTGTCCACCTCACGGTATATCCTTCCTTTCTTCAGCCGGTACTCCATGGTTATCCCTTTGGTAAGCTTTTTATGGTACTGGTGGATCAGTTCATCGAACCGCTTTTTAGCTTCATTCCGGTTTTCATTGGTCGTATCGGGATACACCGACTCCTGTGAACTGATCTTATCGACCCAGATCAGGTTTATATCTGATTTCATCTTGTTCGCGATGGGTATCGCGTACTCCAGTGCATGTATGGAGGTATTGGAAAAATCGATGGCAACAATGATCGAAGACATGATACGGGTGTTAAAATTAATAACGTAAAAATAAGGAAAATTATTTACAAAGGAAATTTATGGAAATAATTTACTTTTGCGAAGATGAATGAAATACTTGATCCGAGCGGAAACAGACTGGAGCCGGCTGACAGGGAGCTGGAAAAATCTTTACGTCCTTCCGGCTTTGTTGAATTCGCGGGTCAGGAGGCTATCGTCGACAATCTCAAGATCTTCGTTCAGGCCGCCAAACTCCGGAGGGAGGCGCTCGATCACGTGTTGCTTCACGGCCCTCCGGGGCTGGGAAAAACCACCTTGGCACACATAATCTCAAATGAACTGGGGGTTAACATCCGGGTGACCTCCGGACCGGTCCTCGACAAACCGGGCGATCTTGCCGGTTTGCTGACCGGGCTTGAAGAAAACGACGTCCTGTTCATCGACGAGATCCACCGGCTTTCTCCGGTTGTGGAGGAATATCTGTATTCGGCAATGGAAGATTACAAGATCGACATCATGATCGAAACGGGACCGAATGCCCGGAGCATCCAGATCAAACTGAATCCCTTCACCCTCGTGGGAGCCACTACCCGTTCGGGACTGCTTACAGCCCCTTTGCGGTCGCGGTTCGGAATCAACTCCCGCCTGAATTACTACCATGCCGGAACCCTCGATCGGATCATCCGGCGTTCAGCCGAAATTTTAGAGGTACCGATCGACGCGGAAGCCACCTCGGAGATTGCCCGCCGCAGCAGGGGAACACCCCGCATCGCAAACCTTTTGCTGCGCCGTGTCAGGGATTTTGCACAAATCAAGGGAAATGGTTCCATCGATCTGAAAATTAGTCAGTATGCACTCTCGGCATTGAATGTCGACAAAAACGGCCTCGATGAAATGGACAACAAGATCCTGCGTACCATCATCGAAAAATTCAAAGGGGGACCCGTCGGAATCGGAACCATTGCTACGGCTGTTTCCGAAGACGGGGGTACCATTGAAGAGGTTTACGAACCCTTTCTGATCCAGGAGGGATACCTCATGCGTACGCCCCGGGGCCGTGAGGTCACGGAACTCGCGTACCGGCATCTCGGTAAAATCAAGCCGGGAAACCAGGATATGCTGTTTTAGTCAGAGCCGACTGACGGACAAATAATTGACTGAATGATTGATTGACTGATTTATTGAGTGAATGAGTGAATGAGTTAATTTTTAATTTACCATTTCTCTATTTCACCACGGCACCAATGCACCACGGAACCAGCGGACAAATAATTGACTGAATGACTGATTGACTGATTTATTGAGTGATTGAGTGAATTTTTATGTTGTCAGAACGGATCAAAGAGGAGGCGAAACGACTGGGGTTTTATGTTTGCGGAGTGGCCCGTTGTGAACCGCTTGAATACCTGAGGCCTTTCTATTCCGGTTTTCTCAACAGAGGCGGTCACGCCGGGCTCAACTACCTCGAATCTTACCTGGAAAAGCGACTCAACCCCGAACTGGTCTTGAAGGGGGCACGGTCGGTTATCGCTGTTCTGATGAACTATTATCCTGCCCGGATCCAACCTGCCGATGATAATTACCTGATATCGAAACACGTTTATGGCAGGGATTACCACAAGATCATGCGGGAACGGTTGGAACAACTGACCCGGTGGCTGCAACAGGAATATGGACCGCACCGTTGTAAATCGTTCGTCGACTCCGGCCCGGTTCTCGAAAAAGTTTGGGCCAACCGGTGCGGAATCGGTTGGCAGGGAAAAAATACCCTGCTGATCCATAAAACAGGGGGTTCTTACTTCTTTATCGGGATCATCCTGACAGAACTGGAATTCGATCCTGATCCCGTTATGCCTGACCATTGCGGCGATTGTAATCGCTGTGTTCAGGCTTGTCCCACGGGAGCTCTGGATCACCCTTACCAACTCCGGATCGAACGCTGTATATCTTACCACACCATCGAACTGCATCCCGCACACGGCGCCCCGACCACTCCAAAATTGCACGGGAGGATCTATGGTTGCGACATCTGCCAGGATGTTTGCCCGTACAACCGCTTTGCCCGTCCGAATGCAGACCCGGAATTCGGTCCGTTTACCGAATTGATCAGTTTTCGTAAAAAAGACTGGATTTCATTGACTGAAGATCAATTCCTCGAAATTTTCAGAGACTCCGCCGTTCAAAGGATCGGATACCAAAACTTCAAACGAAATGTGATACGTGCAGCGCAGGATGCGCGAACCGGTGATACAGAGTGATCAGATTCCCGCGTCAGACGCCGGCTTGATCCTCTCCCCAACGATAGCCGGCAATTTCCAGGCCGGTAAGGGTAAGAACCCGGTCGACAACCGTTAAACACAAATCGCCAATGGTGGATGGCCGACTGTAAAACGACGGATTGGCAGGACAAATAATGGCTCCGGCCTCTGTCAGGAGTTTCATGTTATTGATATGGATCAGGCTGAGCGGGGTCTCCCGCGGAACCAGGATCAATTTTCGTCGTTCTTTCAGCATGACATCGGCGGCACGGGTCATCAGATCGGATGATATTCCTGAGGCAATCCGCCCCATTGTACCCATGGTACAAGGACAAATGATCATGACATCGTAACCGGCCGAACCGGAAGCCATGGGTGCAAAAAAATCACCGGGTGAAAAATGGCGAAGCATTACTCCACCCGTGAAACCGGAATTGACCTGGGTAATGATCCCCGATGCATCAGCTCCCATTTCCGGTTTCCCCTTTTCCGCCGGATCGAATGATGGAAACAACTTTTCCGGCTCGGCTCCCAGCTCGAATTTCCATACCGCCCCGGCATTTCCCGAAACGATCAGGTCACACCTCCGGATCTGCGAATCAAGCGTCAGGATCTTCTCTATGATCATTTTGCCATAGATCGCCCCACTGGCACCCGTGACTCCTACGATGATATCTTTTTTATCCAATATAAGTCAAATCTTAAATGAGGCAATAGGCAAGGCTTAAAGCTCAAAGATCAAATCAGGCATTAGGTATTGGGCGTTGGGAATTAGAGAAAAAGATTCAATTCAAAATTTTCGTATTTTCAAATCCTCAAATCCTCAAATCGTTTTCCATTTTCAATTATCAATTGTCAATTGTCAGTCAATCAGTCATTCAGTCAATCAGTTAATTAATTTGTCTGCTAGTCCGCTCGTCCACCGGTTCTTGTCTTGAAGTCCCAACTCAGCGACAGCGAAAGCACATTGTTGTACTGTCCGGTTTCGAAAAGGATCTTTCGGGCGCCGGCAACGACATCGGTCCGGATCGAGAGCAGGGAATAGTTGAACCGGAGTCCTGCCTTGAGATGGTCAGTGATGTAACAGGAAACCCCGATGATGCCGCTCAGTGTAACGGTCCGGTAAGGAACGGTGATGTATGGCACTTCTATTCCGTTGACCTCCTCATACGATCCGAGCAGGATGTCGGCTGCCGGTCCGACCTCTGCCTGAACCCGTTTCAGAAAGGTGTATTGATACAGCAGTGGGATTTCAAGGTAGTGAAGTCTCGTAACGCGGGTGGTTCCGGTATTGGTGATGGAATCTGCATGCACCCGGCTTCCTTTCTGAATGTACTCCATTTCCAACTGGAAGCCGGAATGCGGCGATACCTGTAACTTAACAAATCCGCCGGCGAGAAAACCGAATTTATGATAACCTTCGTAGGTATCACCATCCACTTGGCTTACCAGGCCCCCGGCCAGAATCCCTCCATTGAATTTTTGAGAAAAGGATACCAGCGGAAACAATAACAACAGTATAATGAACAATCTTTTCATATCCGTGCTTTATTTTTCAGACGCTCGGTAAAGGATAAAACCTGTTCATAACAATGACTTCAGTGCATGCCCGGCAGTAAAAAGGCCGGAACCCGGATCCATAACTGAAACAGTTACCCTTCCCTTAGTCTTTGAACGGTCGGACTCAAACCGGCGATAAAAGTACGCAATCCCATTGAAATAACAACAGACAAAGACCCCCTGGCAATCAGTACTTCATGCGTTTCACCATTATTTTCTTATCTTTACCCCGTTATACCAAGTCGGAACAGGTTCGCAATTAATGAAATGCTGTTTCTTCCGGGATAACTGCATCTAAAAGAATATGCTGTACATTTTCATTAAGATGCTGTTTAACGACTGATACTATGGAGCATAACCAGATAACTATTTTACTGGCCGACGACGAAGCCGATATCCTTGAATTCCTGGGATACAACCTTGAGAAAGCGGGATTCCGGGTTCTGAAGGCAAAAAATGGCCAGAAGGCGGTCAGACTCGCCCGGGAGTTCAGGCCACAACTCATCATTCTCGATGTTATGATGCCCGTGATGGATGGGATGGAAGCCTGTCGGGAAATCCGGAAGAGCGCTGAGCTGAAGGAGACCCTCATCGTGTTCCTGACGGCCCGCGGAGAAGACTATTCCCAGATTGCCGGATTTGAGGCGGGTGCTGACGATTACATCACGAAACCGATCAAACCGAAAGTCTTCATCAGCCGGATCCAAGCCATTCTCCGCCGATACAAGGAACCGGAAGCAACGGGCAGCATCATCCAACTGAAAGAATTCACCATCGACAAAGACCGGTACCTGATCCTGAAAGAGGGGATGGAGATCACCCTCGCCCGAAAGGAATTTGAACTGTTGCAGTTCCTGGTTTCGAAACCTGAGAAGGTAGTGACCCGTGAAGAGATTTTTGACAACGTCTGGGGCGAGGATGTTGTGGTGGGCGACCGCACTATCGATGTCCACATCCGCCGAATCCGTGAAAAAGTTGGCACCGAGAGTATAAAAACCATAAAGGGGGTGGGGTACAAATTTGAACAATCATGAAATTCCATGATCCCAAAAATCTTGCATTTCTCAATGCCCTGATCATCTCGGGGGTTTACGCGGTATTGTTTATCATTTCTGTCGCCATTCTCTATCCCGGCGCCCTGTCAGAACCTTTCGCCTGGTCGTTGCTGGTCATCAGTTCGGCTTTGTTGTTCCTGATCACCTGGTTCAGTTTCCGGTATACTCTTGAGAAGTTCATCTACAGCAAAATCAGGCTTATCTATAAATCCATCCACCAGGTCAAGGTCGGCCGGGATGAACGGCCGGCACACCGTCACGACCACGTTCTGATTGACACGGTACAACGGGAGGTGGAACAGTGGGAGGCAGAGAAGGCCCGGGAGATCATGCAACTTAAACAACTCGAACAATACCGCCGGGAGTTTATTGGGAACATGTCGCACGAATTGAAGACGCCTTTGTTCAACATCCAGGGTTATGTTTCGACGTTACTGGAAGGCGGACTTGAGGATCCGGCCATCAACCGTGAATACCTGGTAAGAACCGAAAAAAGTATTGAGCGGCTGGTCCGGATCATTGAAGACCTTGACGAGATCTCGCAACTCGAATCAGGTCACATCAGGCTGAATTTTTCACGTTTCGACATTGCCGCGCTGACCCGTGAGGTGGTTGATTTTCTGGAGATGAAAGCCGCCAAACATGAGATCCGTATCTTTGTGAATTACCCCGCCAAACCCATCCTGGTGGAGGCTGACCGGGAAAAGATCAGGCATGTTCTGACTAACATCATCGACAATTCGATCCGGTATGGAGCCAAAAAGCATGGCACCACCGAAATCACATTTTTCGACCTCGACGAAAACATCCTGACCGAGATCACCGACAACGGGGTTGGAATCGAACCCGGAGATCTTCCGAGGGTCTTTGAGCGGTTTTACCGCACCGATCGCGGCAGGGCGGTCACCAGGAAGGGAAAAGGACTCGGACTTGCCATCGTAAAGCATATCCTTGAAGCCCACGAACAGACCATCAACGCCAGAAGCGCGATCGGCGTCGGCACCACTTTCGGTTTCACCCTGAAAAAAGGGATCTGATCATTTATTGCGCTCGGTGGTGAACACCACCAACGCTTCCAGGGAGTTCCGGTACTGGTTTTCCGGAAAAGTCCGCAGGATATCAATGGCTTTCTGACGGTACTCAACCATTTTTTGCCGGGCATAATCAATTCCGCCGCTATCAGCCACCATCCGGATCAATTCGGCAACCTTGCCGGCATTGTCCGGGTGGTTCTTTACCGTGTTGATGATCCGGCGTTTGCCTGCGCTTCCTGAATGGTTCAGCAGGTAGATCAGCGGCAGGGTCATTTTCTGATCCCGGATATCTGTACCGCTTGGTTTTCCGGTGTTGAGGCTTCGGTCGTAATCAAACAGGTCATCTTTGATCTGAAAGGCGATGCCCGTGTTTTCGCCGAAATCCCACATGGCCTGTACACGACCGGGGTCCGTTTTTGCTGAAAGGGCTCCGCAGGCACAACACGAGGCGATCAGCGTGGCAGTTTTCTTGCGGATTATCTCAAAATAGATCTGGTCCTCAATGTCGAGCCTGCGCGCTTTTTCAATCTGGAGCAACTCCCCTTCACTCATCTCGCGGACCGCGTTCGATACCATCTTCAAAAGGTCGAATTCATCGTGCTCCAGGGCAAGCAGCATCCCACGGGAAAGTAAGAAATCACCAACAAGCACCGCAATCTTATTTTTCCAGATGGCATTGATCGAGAAGAAACCGCGGCGAAGGTTCGAATCATCCACCACATCATCGTGAACCAGGGTGGCTGTGTGAAGGAGTTCAATGAGGGATGCGGCATGAAAGGTGCTTGGATTGATGGTACCGCAAACACCTGCCGAAAGGAACACAAACATCGGACGCATCTGCTTTCCCTTTCTTCTGACAATGTACCGCATGATGGTGTTGAGCAACGGGACCGGGGTTTTCAGGTAATCCCTGAAGGAGTCTTCAAATACCCGGATCTGCTCGTCAATGGGCGCCTTTATTTGATCGAGGGAGGTCAATGCTGATGTTTTGGGATGTAAAAATACAAAATTAATCTCCCTGCCTGTTGACAAGCTGAAGAAGGGCAGATCTGAATTTTATCATCACAGGGTAAAAATCTGTGTTTTGTTCCGGAAAAAAAGGGAACTTTGCAACAAATACAGCTTCATGCCCGGCTTTCTTTTCCATGAGATCATTTTCGGACCGGTGCGCAGCAGGCGTCTGGGGTTGTCGCTCGGCATCAACCTGCTGCCCCTCCATGCCAAATTCTGCTCGTTCAACTGCATCTATTGTGAATGCGGATGGACCGGTCCGCATGCAGCGGATCAGCCACTGCCTTCAAGAGCGGAAGTAGCGACATTTCTCGAGCAACGGTTGCAGGAATTAAACGCTGAGTCCTATCTTCCGGATGCCATTACCTATGCCGGGAACGGGGAACCTACGCTGCATCCCGATTTTGCGGGCATCGTCGACGACACCCTGCGGCTCCGCGACCGGTGGTCGCCCCGGTCAAAGGTTACCGTACTGTCAAATTCGAGCATGATCCATATCGAATCTGTATTTCAGGCGCTGAACAAACTCGACAACAACATCCTGAAACTGGATGCGGGAAGCCCGTCCCAGTTCCGGCTGATCAACAACCCGGTCGTGGCAACGGATCTCGGAAGGCTGGTGGATGATCTTTGCCGCTTTAGCGGGAACCTTATCATCCAGAGCATGTTTCTCAGGGGGAGTTTTAAAGGTGAACAGGTTGATAACACAACCGATGAAGAGGTAGAAAACTGGATCGCCCGGCTCCGTTTGATCCGACCAAAGATGGTAATGATCTACCCGATTGCCCGCGAAACGCCGGTCCATGGCCTGGAGAAAATACCGCTGCAAGAACTGGAAGCCATCGCCCGCAAAGTCGAAGCAGAAGGGATCCGGGCAAGGGTTTATCCTTGAACCAGCGGACAAATTGATGTACGATTTACGATTGACTGATTGATTGATTGACTGAATGACTGAATGACTGATTGATTGAGTGAATGAGTGATTGAGAATGTGCTAATGTGAAAATTTGAGAATTTTGAACTTTGAACGTTGAACGTTGAACTTTTTTACCCTAATGGCCAATGCCTAATTCCTGATTTGATTTTGAATTAAATGGAAGGTCTCTATTTTCCGGCGAAGATCTGGCTGGCTTTCGGGGAGGCTGTCAACGGGAACACCGAAATTGCTAACTGGCTTCTCAACAACGGATTTCCTGAAGTAGCTGCGTTGGCGCACGCCATCCGGGGGAGTGAGGAGGCCACCGCGTGGCTTTTTAGCAATAAGTTCTATCACCTTGCCGCGCTCGATGCAGCCATTGATGAGAACCCGGCTGCCTATGAATGGCTGAACAGGAACCACCATCCCTTTCTGATCGTCTTCGCGGATGCCTGCAGGGGAAAACCTGCCTCCCTTCGCTGGCTGTTCGAACATAAAATGGAGCCCTTTGTAGTCATTGCCAAACGCATTAAGGATTTGCGTGACAATACCACGTTTGACTACCACAAAAAACACTTCTAGGAAATTCCCGGATCATCCGCACTTCGAGTAGCCACAGCTCTTGCATACCAGGCAACCCTCCTGGTAAACCAGTCCGTTTTGATCATTACATTTCGGGCATGCGTGTTCGGCAGCTTTGGTACCATCGGGAATGAATTTTTTCAGGGCCCGTTCGACGCCGTTTTTCCAGGTGTTGATGGAATCGACCTCGAAGTGAAGTTTGGAGATAATGTTGACCACGAAGGGCAGCGGCATACCATGACGCAGGATCCCCGAGATCAGCTTGGCATAATTCCAGTACTCCTTGTTGAAGGAACGCGACAGTCCTTCGATGGTGATCTTGTAACCCTGCCGATCCTCGAACTGGAAATCGTACCGTGAGGAAACGCCGTCGGGACGGGTTTTCACGATCCACCCTTTCTGAACCCAGGTTGGGATCCAGAAATCCTCCGCGACACCGGTAAAGATCTCGTACGGGCGTCCGTTCAGACTACCCACGACAGCAACCCATTTTTCATGATCATTCTGAAAACGGACGATGTCGGCGATGAGCCGGTCGGGACGATGCGGGGCCCGGGTCTCCCTGAATTCGTCGGGTTCCTCTTTTTTCTTCTTCTCCTTGGTTTCGTTGTTGACCAGCACTCCCGCCCTGGATCCGTCGCGGTATACCGTCATCCCCTTGCATCCCACCTTCCAGGCAGTTTCATAAATCGTTCCGATCAGTTCCTCCTTGGTTTCGCCGGGTACATTGACGGTGACACTGATGGAATGATCGACCCATTTCTGAACCGCTCCTTGCATCTTGACCTTGGCCACCCAGTCGACATCGTTGGCGGTTGCTTTATAAAATGGCGATTTCTTGATGATCTCTTTTAAATCCTTGTCGTCCATCCGGGAGATCTCATCCACGTTGTAGCTGTTGGCAATCAGCCAGGTAACGAAATTATGATGAAACACATTATACTCTTCCCAGGTGTCACCTACCTCATCCTTAAAGGTGATCTTGACATTTTTATCGTTGGGATTGACTTTTCTGCGACGCTTGTAAGATACGGCAAAAACAGGCTCAAGTCCCGAAGTGGTCTGTGTCAGAATGCTCACCGATCCGGTTGGGGCGATAGTCAGCATGGCGACATTCCGCCGTCCATATTTCTGCATATCCTCGTATACATCGGGGGCTGATTCTCGGATCCGCTGAATGAATGGATTATTCTTTTCCCGTTCGGCACTGTACAGAGGGAAAGGACCCCGTTCGCGTGCCATGGTCACCGATGAACGGTAGGCTTCGATGGCAAGGATTTTATGTACCTCAACCGAGAAATCGGTTGCTTCGTCTGAACCGTAACGGGTTCCCAGCGCGGCCAGCATATCGCCTTCAGCCGTGATGCCAAATCCCGTCCGGCGCCCCTGAATGGCTTTTTTCTTGATGTTCAACCACATGTTCCGTTCGCGGGATTTAATATCATCATTTTCGGGATCGGAATCAATTTTGGCCAGGATCCGGTCAATTTTTTCCAGTTCCAGATCGATGATATCATCCATGATCCGCTGCGCTTTATGTACATGGGAGATGAAGAGCCCGGAATCGAAACTTGCCTCTGCGGTAAAGGGTTTGTCAACGTAGTTATAGAGGTTGATGGCCAGAAGGCGGCAACTGTCGTAGGTGCAAAGGGGAATTTCACCGCAGGGATTGGTCGATACCGTGCGGAAACCCAAATCGGCATAACAATCGGGGATTGATTCCCGGAGGATGGTATCCCAGAAAAGAATTCCCGGTTCGGCTGATTTCCAGGCATTGTAAACGATCTTGCTCCAAAGTTTGCGTGCCTGAATGGGTCTGGTTACGGCAGGCTGATCGGAACCGACCGGAAAATGTTGAACGAATTCGCCATCCTCCAGGACCGCGCGCATGAAGTCATCGGTAATTTTTACCGAAATGTTGGCGCCGGTAACCTTTCCGGCCTCGAGTTTGGCATCGATAAAATGTTCCGCATCGGGATGAACCACCGAAATGCTGAGCATCAGCGCTCCGCGACGGCCTTCCTGGGCAACTTCCCGGGTCGAATTGGAATAGCGCTCCATGAAAGGCACAATGCCGGTAGATGTCAACGCCGAATTCTTCACGACGCTGTTTTTGGGCCTGATGTGCGACAGGTCATGCCCCACCCCGCCCCTACGCTTCATAAGCTGAACCTGCTCTTCGTCGGTCTTCATGATGGCGCCGTAAGAGTCGGAAGCGCCTTCGTTACCGATGACAAAACAGTTGGAGAGCGACCCGATCTGAAAATCGTTGCCGATCCCGGCCATCGGACTGCCTTGGGGAATGATGTACCTGAAATTACGCATGAGCTCAAACAACTCGTCCTCACTCATGGGATTGGGATACTTCTTCTCGATTCGTGCAATCTCCCGGGCAATCCGCCGGTGCATGTCATCGGGCGTCAGTTCAAAAAGTTGACCCTCTGAATTTTTTAAGGCATATTTATTGGCCCAGACATTGGCTGCAAGGCTGTCACCATTAAAATAAACGGTTGACTTTTCAATTACCTCGGCAAACGAATAGGTGGGTCGGTCATGTTCTGTTTTTTTCTCTTTCATCTCGTACTCTTCAATCGAAACTTTCGGACGGATTCTTTTCGCCAGAACTTCTTTGTAATAGTCAGCTTTCCGATCCACTTCTGAATTTACCACCGGGTTATTTTCCATGCATGAACAAGGTTATCGGTTATGATTGTAACTTTTCCTAACTGATTGATGATCAATAATTTTCAGAAAGTTTTCTGGAATATTTTTGAAGGAGCAATTTACAACGAAGAATGGGTTTACCTCAATTTAGTTATTAACACAATTTTAATATTTAAGGGTAATCGGCTGACTTAAAAAAACATATACTTTGATAATTCCCGATACCGGCGACAGTCCTTTATTTGGTGAGATCAGCTACCTGCCAGATGAGTTTTTTCCCGAATCCGAGGCGGTTATCGGTCATCTTGATATAATCAGGTTCGAGAAGCCACAGATGAAGCGCCGGAGCAAGTCTTGCAATCGGGAAACGCTTCAGGTACGCGGATTTGTATGGTTTATCACCGGGGTCAGCCAAAGATGATATAAAGCCGGTAAACTGGATTCCGCGGATCTTTCCGGCAATCCTGGTCTCGAGTGCAATGGTTCCCGCAACCCGGTAACTGCCTCCTTCAACCACATCCCTTACATGACGGGTGTCGGGATCGGAGGTGTAGACGAACCGGTTTTCACCGGGAAGATAGACGTAAAAACAGGTGGCACACCAGGGGATATTGTCGCGGGTTACTGCGATATTCATAATATGATGTTCACTTATGAACTTGGTAATACGATTTTCGGGAAGATTCATTAAAAATCGAGACTTAGTGAAAAATAGAAAACAGGTTTTTTGATCCGGCCGTCTTCGACCCCCCAGGCCAGATCACCCCGCAGGAAATAGCCGAACAGCCGGGTCCTGGCGCCGAAACCAAATCCCTCAACTACCGGGTCCTTCTGCATCTCTACCTTGATAAACAAGGGGTTCCGGTATATGTAGCGGGTGAAAAGCTGGTTGTCCTCCGACCAGGGCGACAGCCCGGTCCAGGCTGTTCCGATGTCGCCAAATGCCACCAATTGAAAATTGTTGATAAAGTCCGACCGGATCGGCCGGTTGAACAGATACCGGAACAAGGGCCACCGGATCTCACTGTTGATCACCACGAAACTGTTGCCGTTCCGGATATTTTGATTGAATCCCCTCATGTTGGTGGCCAGGGTCTGGAATGCATAATTCTGATCATAGGCCACCTGTGTCTCCGTGTCAAATTTCGGGAAGAGCCAGTTATCCACCCCTCCCATGTAGTAAAGTAGTTTGTTGCTGCCCCAGGATGTGCTTGCTGCAATACGGTTGGCCCATATCAGCATCCGGTGCAGCCGCTGGTAATTCCTGAAATCAATTCCCACTACGAAAACATTCCTGCCTGAGGCATTAACCATCTGGTAGTACTCGCCGAACAATTTGTAGCGGGTGCCCTGGTAGAGGTTCACACCCAGGCTCCGCGTGTTGTCATAAGTCAGCTCTCCCTTGATGCTGCCCCACAGGGTGTGAATGTCGGGTTCATTCAGGTTAAACAGATCGGTTGAAAGGTAAACCGCCCGGTCATACCGCAGGGAGGCGGTCCCTTTGATGTTCAGTACCGGGTTGAAAGGCCAGGTCGCTACATAATAAAGCTCATGGATCTTGTGCCGAATCAGCGAATAATACCCCGATTCCTCGACGGCCTTCCGGTGAAACACGATCTGATGATCCAGCCGGCGCTTGTAATTTCCATAACTGAACAGATACTCATTGTTGATCAGGTTGACATTCAGCCTCACCCCTCCGCTTATCCGGTAATCCTCCATCAGGTCGGTCACCCCGACCATGAACAGTGCGTTCAGACCGGGATTGACAAAGTCGGGGGCGCCGCTGCCGGTAAACGGCTGATAAGCATAATTCAGGTAGGTGAAATCGATCTGGGTGACCATCTGATCGATATAGTATTCAACATTATAGTTTAATTGTTTGGCTTTTTGATACTTATCTATTGTATCCCGTCCCGTTTCACCCCCTTTACGACCCGGAAGGAAAAACGATTGATATTGCGAAAGCAGTCCGGAAACCAGCGAATCGCCCGACCAGCTACCACCATCCTGCAGCGCTCCTGCCTTTATCCGGTTGGTATCAAGCTTTGAAAGGATCTGCTCAATCACTTCGTGTTGCATCACTACCGAAAAGTGCTTCTTACCATCGGTTTTGAAAGGTCGGTCGGTACGAAGGGTGTCGACCCGATTCACCTGTTCCGGTTCAGCAATCCCTTTCGGGGATTTTTCGGGAAGCGATCGTGGATAAATAGCGGCACGTTTCAGATATTTCGGCCTGATAAGGTCGGAAACATACATTTTATAATTCCGGTCCTGAAAGATCACCTGGGCAAACTTACCTGCTTTGGGGACGATGTCCTGTTCAAGGATGTTACGGCTGTAGTTGGTGACCGGAAAAGTGGTGGTAAAATAACGGTAATGGGTCGTGGTGTCGATAAAGGTGATGGCACTGTCGTAACGCGCCAGATAACGGTTCACGGTGCCATCGTGGTCACACAGGTATGAAAAATAGTTCTCTCCGTACGACATGGGCTGGAATTCGTGGTCTGTCGCGGTATGGGTAAGGCGCTGTAAAATCTTACGCCCTGAAGAATAATGATAAATAAAGAGATCGTTGAAGTATCCCAGTGAATCAGGCTTCACCGCTTCATTGAACCGGATGGTGTCGCCGATCCGGTTGGAGGAGAAGATAATGTCGTTGGAATAATTGAAAAACCTGGGATTCAGATCGTTGTATAAATCGCAGGTGATCTGCTCATGCGATCCGGAAGCAATGTTATAGACAAATATATCCGACTGCCCCTTTTGAACGGCCGACATAACCAGCCGGGTACCGTCATCCGAATAGCTCATGTCGAGTACTTTCTGGAAATTCACCAGGATCTGATGCTGCCTGCTTTTATCATCAAGATTGTAAAAATAGAGCCAGATGCCTCCTTTTCGTTCCACCAGGTAAGCAAGTACCCTTCCGCTGGGATGCCAGGCAATCAACGGATAAGAATAATCAGGCCGTTCGGCAAGCCGGTACCCGGCCCGGTAAACACGTTTTCGCTTCCCGGTTTCGGGATCCTGGATAAAAATTTTATAGATCCCCAGGTGGTGGGTGGAATAGGCAACTGTTCCCGACGAAGGATTGATCTTTAATGACTGGCAGACCCGGTCGGGCCTTTTTCGTTTGTTGACCGGATTGTCGGGCAATGCCTCCGCGGCGGCATCCTGAGCTGCATACAGCTCCTTATTATAAGCCAGCCACGCTTTTAACAAATCCTGGAACCCAATTCCGACAACATACTGAAATCCCCGTTCAACATTACGGGTGATCCTGGCCATGTAAACAATGTTGGGAATGGCCGACGGTCCGTACGTCATCTCGATGTATTTCCAGAGAGAATGTCCGGCCCGGGCGGCATCGAGCCCGGTCAGGTTGTTGAACTTATCGAAATACTTGTTCACGATGGCATCCCGGATCTGATTCTCCAGTCCGGCATCCCACTTACGGGAAATGAACGATACGAGTCCGTTGGAGTACCACTCGGGTACGGTGAAGAGCGTGTTGTTTTTAATCTGCGAACCGATTCCCGTTCCGTACATCATGTTATTCAGGATCACCTGGGCAATCCCGGCCCTGATCTGCTGGTCAAAATTCTCGTAATTTCCGTCAAAAAACAACAACACCCTTCCCCCGATGATCCGTGTCACGCCTCCGGTGTTGTAATAGTCCCAGTCGCCAAACAACCCCACGTTGCTTTGTTTCAGATCAGACAAGTTGTTGAAGATGATGAACTGGATCTTCTCCTCGAGGTTTGACTGAAGCGATTTCTCAATCTCGCCGATGTGCTTATCGGCATACCGGGCGGTATACAGGGCGAGCTCCTTCCCGTTTAAATAATAATAGGTGTCAAATTTATCGAAACGGAAATAGAGCCATAAAAAATTGTTATACTGAACCCGGCTCTTTCCAAACGTGAGTTGTGATCCGTTATAAAACTGAGCCTTAATACCAAGGGGAAAAAAAATCAGGATTAATACCCCTGTAAGTACAATATATTCAACAATATAACGCCGTTTCAAAAGTACCATTGTGCTTACAGGAATGGGAGTTCGGTTTGAATCGGTAAAAATACGGAAATTTAGGGTTCCCATATCACTGAAATCATTCGGCGCGCTTCCGTTTCATTTTTATACCTTTGCTGCCGTTAAATCAAAACCGGTCATCCTTTATGCTTCAGATCAAACGATTTACATTCAACAATTTCATGGTCAATACCTATATCTTCTGGGATGAAACCGGAAAGGCCGTTGTCGTCGATGCGGCTTGTTACAGTCAGAAAGAGCAACAGGAATTTTCAAGTTTTATTGAAAATCAAAACCTTACAATCGAACGGCACCTCAACACACACTGTCATATTGACCATATACTTGGAAATGAGTACCTTGCTACAACCTACAAGGTTCTGCCCGAGTACCATATCAAATCGATTCCGTTTTTTGTTACTGCCCGGGAAATTGGCGAATCGTTTGGTTTTAAAATAGGCTGGATACCGGAAGCCGGTCATTTTTTGGTAGATGGAGAGGAGGTTCGTTGGAGCCAGTCGATTTTAAAAGTATTGTACACACCCGGTCATGCCGAGGGAAGTTTGTGTTTTTACAGCGAAGCCGAAAAATTCGTGATCACGGGAGATGTTTTGTTTAAGGATACCATCGGGAGAACGGACCTGCCTTCGGGCAACTTTGACCTGCTGATGCAGAGCATAAAAACCCGGCTGTTCACCCTTCCGCCCGATACGGTCGTTTTCCCGGGGCATGGTCCTGAAACCACCATTGGTTACGAGATGGCTCATAATCCGTTTGTACGGTAACAGGTTGGACGAAGAGTTGGACGAAGAGTTGGACGAAGAGCGGAAGAAGAGTTGGACGAAAGAAATGGAAAATTGAATATTGCAGGCATTCTTCCTTTTTTCGTTACGGTTCATTTCCAATTGCCGGTACAGTCAGGGGTAATTTGTGTTTAATGAAGTCAGTTCCGAAAAAAATATTGATCATCCGTTTCAGTTCGATCGGCGATATCGTTCTGACCACCCCCGTGGTCAGGTGTCTTAAACAACAACTTAATACTGCCGAAATCCACTACCTGACCAAAAAACAATATCAGCCGGTCCTTTCGGAAAACCCATATATTGACCGCTTCTGGTTCTATGAGAACGGATTCGGGGATCTCCTGCCGTTGCTACGGAGGGAACGGTTTGATTTCATTGTCGATCTTCATAAAAACCTGCGTTCTTTTTACATCCGGATGAATCTTGGCGTTCGTGGCTCCTCCTTCCCCAAACTCAATCTGCAGAAATGGTTGCTGGTCCGGTTCGGGATCAATTTAATGCCCGATCTTCACATTGTCGACCGCTATTTCAGGGCGGTATCGGGATTGGGGATTTTCAACGACGGCAGCGGGCTCGACTATGTCATTCCCCGGAGCGACCTGCTCGCTGTAGGGGATCTACCGGAGCATTTCAGGAAAGGATTTTTCGCCGTGGTGATCGGGGGAAAGCATTCTACCAAGATTTTTCCTGCTTCGAAAGTGGCTGAAGTGGTCGGTAAACTGAATAAGCCGGTTATCCTGCTCGGCGGGCCGGAAGACCGGAAACGCGGTGACGACATCACCATTGCCTGCGGTGACCGGGCCTGGAACGGTTGCGGAATTTACAACCTGAACCAATCTGCTTCGCTGATCGGCTTATCCGAAGCCGTTCTTACCAATGATACCGGACTGATGCACATCGCTGCCGCCCTGAACAAACCGGTGGTATCGGTTTGGGGAAATACCGTTCCCGCCTTCGGGATGTTTCCCTGCCGTCTATCCGGTTCTACAGCTCCATCTGTGATCATGGAGGTCACCGGACTGAAATGCCGCCCATGCAACAAACTCGGATTCAATCAATGTCCGAAAAAACATTTCCGCTGTATGAATGATATCAGTTCCGAAGCGGTAGCAGGAGCATTGAATGGAATAATAGGCGGACGAAAAGTTTGACGAAGAGTTTGACGAAGAGCGGACAAGAATGGACAATGGAAAATTGAAAACGGAAAATGGAAAAAGATTTGAGGATTTGAGAATGTGAAAATGTGCTGATGTGCTAATTTGAGAATTTGAGCTTTGAAATTTGAACTTTGAGCCTTGAGCCTTGAACTCTGAAACCCTGAAACCCTGAAACCCTTAAACTCTGAAACGCTTTGAACTTTGATCCTTGAGCTTTGAGCTTTAAGCCTTGCCTAATGCCTGATTTTAGCTTCATCGACACCCATACCCACTGTTATTCCGGGGAGTTTGACTCCGACCGTTCGGAGGTGATCCACCGGGCGATCCGACAGGGGGTGACCCGTATGTTCCTTCCCGCCATCGATTCAGGTTATACGGAACGGTTGCTGAAGCTGGCATCAGATTTCCCTGAACACTGTATGCCCATGGCAGGACTCCATCCCACGTCGGTAAAGGAAAACTACCGGGAAGAGCTGGATCATGTGGCAGCATTGCTTTCAGATTCCGGCCGTACTTTTTATGCAGTCGGGGAGATCGGGATTGATTTATACTGGGACCGGACCTTTGAGAAGGAACAGATTGAAGTTTTCAACCGGCAACTTGATCTGGCCGTGCAGTGCGGGCTTCCTGCCGTCATCCACACCCGCAACAGTATGGATCTTGCGCTGGAAATCCTGGAAGCCAGAAACGATAAGGGAATGAGTGGAATATTTCACTGTTTCAGCGGGAATCTGACCCGGGCGAAGCGGGCGATTGCCCTGGGATTTCTTCTGGGGATCGGCGGTGTGATCACCTACCGTAATTCGGGACTTCAGACGGTCGTGGAGCAAATCCCGCTCGATCACCTCGTCCTCGAAACCGATGCTCCCTGGCTTCCCCCGGTCCCACATCGTGGTTCACGGAACGAGCCCTCCTATATTCCACTGATCGCAGAGAAAATAGCTGATCTGAAAAAAGTCACTCCCGACCTGGTCGCGCGTACAACCACGGAGAATGCTGCAAAACTGTTCCGCATCAATCCTTGAATAACAGATGATCGTCCGATTTGACGAGCACTTCAGGTGTATCGTTCGATGGAGAATTTACCAGTTTCGACACCGGGTATGCTCCCATCATTTCGGCAGGGTACGGAACAAGCAACGACAAGAGGGAGGGATCCGGTTGCGGGTTGATCCACCGCCCTTCATCTTCCTGACGGAGTATGACCGGCATCCGGTCGTGAATGCGCTTCATGAGGTCGTTGGGCGAAGTGGTAATGATCGAGAAAGTTTCGATCCGCGCACCATCGGGAGCCGTCCATTCATCCCAGAGGCCTGCAAAACAAAAGGGGGTGCTGTTTTTCAGGTGGATATTGTACGGAGCCTTTTCCCCGTTACGCCGCCATTCAAAAAATCCCGTTGCGGGCACCAGGCACCGACGGTTTTTAAAGCTGGACCTGAAAGAGGGTTTTTCGGCGATTCCCTCAGCCCGGGCATTGATCATCCTGTTTCCGATCGACAACTCCTTTGCCCAGGAGGGCACCAGTCCCCACCGGAAAAATTGTAAAGTATCCGGGGCTGAATTGGTGATTACCGCCAGATTTTGAGTCGGCGCACAGTTGTACCGGGCCTTGTAGATGGCCGTTCTGACCCTTATCCCAAAACGCTCCTGGATCAGGGCATCCTCCATCACAAAAGAAAAACGTCCGCACATATGTTGATTACCTGTTACATTATAAAAAATATTCTTTAAAATAGTTGTATTATGTTAATTATTTGTATATTTTTGTTCTTCCAAATGAAACGCCTCAACATAACCATAACCGGAAAGGTGCAGCAGGTCGGCTTCCGTTTTACTGCTTTGCGTGCTGCCAGAATGTTCCATATCAATGGGATTGTCAGGAATTCAGGTTTCGACAGGGTCTATATCGAGGCTGAAGGCACCCATGAAGACCTGGATCAATTCCTCAAATGGTGCAGCAAAGGTCCTCTCGGAGCCCAAATTGATAAGGTGGAGGTTGTTGAAGATATCTTGAAACATTATGTCGGTTTTGAGATTCTCAACAGCAATTCAGGGATATGCTGACGCCATCACTTCCCATACCCCGCAAGGATGATGACGCATTCGCCTTTTACCGATCGGTTTTCATAAGATGAGACCAGTTCCCGGAGTGTTCCCCGGGTAATTTCTTCATGGATTTTTGTAAGTTCCCGTGCAACACATCCATAACGATTTTCGCCAAAATATTCGCCGAATTGCGTCAGGGTTTTAAGCAGCCGGTGGGGCGACTCGTAGAAAACCAGGGTCCGCTCCTCCCCGGCCAGCATCGTAAGCCGGGTATGACGGCCTTTTTTATGTGGCAAAAAGCCTTCAAATACAAACCGGTCGCAGGCAATTCCGGAAGAGACCAGCGCCGGGACAAAGGCGGTGGGACCCGGAAGCGATTCAACCTCCAGTCCGGCTGCAATGCAGGCGCGTACCAGGAGGAATCCCGGATCGCTGATCCCCGGGGTTCCCGCATCGGATACCAGAGCGCAGGTGGCCCCTTCGGCAATTCGCCGGATAATCCCGGTAAGTGCCTGATGCTCATTGAACTGATGGTGGGCCGCCAGTTTTTTTTCGATCCCGTAATGGCGTAAAAGATTTCCTGAAGTACGGGTATCTTCAGCCAGGACGAAATCGGCCTCCTTCAGAACCCGGAGCGCCCGCAGGGTAATGTCCTCGAGATTACCGACGGGAGTGGGAACCAGAAAGAGTTTCGATTGCCCGTTCATACATTAACCACCAGCTTGAATCCTATTCCGTGAACATTGATCAGCTCCACCCGCGGATCGCTTTTCAGATATTTCCTCAACTTGACAATATAAACATCCATACTCCGGGCATTGAAATAACTGTCGTCGTGCCAGATCTCCTTGAGCGCAGTACTCCGGTCCAGGACTTCATTGGCATGAACACAAAGCAGCTTTAACAATCCCGCCTCCTTCGAAGTAAGCTTCTGTTCTTTGTTCCGGAATATCAGGGCCTGCCTGTTGAAATCAAATGTGTACCCCCCCAGATTGAAAATATTGTCGGGCGGAACCGCCCTGGGCGCCTCCTCGGTCCGCCGCAAAATAGCCTGCATCCGCATCAAAAGTTCTTCCATGCTGAATGGCTTGGTGATGTAATCGTCGGCGCCTGCCTCAAATCCCTTAAGCTTATCCTCCTGCAATGCTTTTGCCGTAAGAAACAGAATGGGTATCTTTTTATTTACCGAACGGATCTCCGAAGCAACAGTAAATCCATCCTTTACAGGCATCATGATGTCAAGTATACAAAAATCAAACTCTTTCTGGGAAAACATCTCCGTGGCTTCTTCCCCGTTGACGCAAAGGAATGTGGAATAACCCTTGGCTTCCAGATAGTTTCGAAGCAGGTTTCCCAGGTTGCGGTCATCTTCTGCAAGCAGCACGCGGGTTTGAACTTTATCCATCATTGCAAATTTTCAGGGAAGTTACACCTTTATTCATAACTGTCAAAAGGCAAAAAAATTTTAAACCGGGTACCGTTGTTGATTTCGCTTTCCAGGCTGATCTTTCCGCGATGCTCATCGACAATGGCTTTGACATAGCTTAATCCCAGTCCGAAACCCCTTACTTCGTGAATGTTACCTGTGGGGACCCGGTACAATTTATCAAAGATCTTTTTCTGTTCTGTCTTGCCGATCCCAATGCCGTGATCTTCGATGGTCAACATGATGCCGTGCGCAACATTCTCCGTGCTGACGGTGATTAACGGTTTTTTAGGAGAATACTTGTTCGCGTTGTCGATCAGGTTGTAGACCAGGTTGGTAATATGAAGCTTATCCCCGGTGATCTGGGACCTGGAGGCATTCAGCCGGGTCACGATCTCCCCGTCCTTTATCTCAACTTGGATTTTAAGATTTTTAATCACCTCGGCGAGGATCATGTGAAGGTCGATCGTTTGCCGGTGTATTTTGAGCTCCCCTTTGTCAATCACGGCAGTCTGCAGGATCTTTTCCGACATTAATGCCAGGCGGCTGTTCTCCTCGCTGATCATGCTGACATAATTTTCAATTGATTCGTCGGAGCCTCTCAGACTCCGGTCCCTGAGCGCTTCGCAGGCCAGGCCAATCGTCGAAATCGGGGTACGGAATTCATGGGTCATGTTGTTGATAAAATCGTTCTTCATCTCCGAAAGCCTTTTCTGCCGGAAAATGGTCGTGATGGTATAGGTAAATGAGTAAACGATTACAATGATAAGGATGATTGAGATCAGCAGCATCCCCCACAACTCCGTCAGCAGAAATTGCTTTTCATGTGGAAAATAGATCAACAGGTATTCGGGGCTCGTGTAAATATCCGCCTGGAAGAGGATGAAAGCGGTCCCTTTTTCAATAAGCTCCTCCCGGAATTTGGTCGACTGTTCAATAAGAAACTCCCGGAGTTCCGGTTTGTATATACAGAAAACGTAGCGGGTATCCACCCCTTTGATGTTCAGTTCGAGCCTGATCAGGGAATCAATTTCCTCCCGAACGATAAAGGATTCATAGGGTAGATGGCGGTTAAAGATCAGCATGCTTTCGTTCTGGTTGGTGAGCATAGCTTTCTGCCGTTCCATCCGTTCGATCTTCCGGACCACCTTGGCCATCGCTTCATTGACGCTCCGGCGAAAGTTGGCCTCCTTGATGGAGGATGCACTCTGGATCCAGTAGATCTGAATTCCCATCAACCCGATCAGGGCGACAGTCATCAGGATGATGGTGGTGATGATAATCCGGCGGTTCATGGGAACAAAGGTATCGAAAAGCCATTTCCGATTTAACAATTTTTAACGTAAATTAATAATCCTTAACAAATTCACTTCTCAGTTTGAATTAATTTTGTCCGCACCTAACAGGAATCATTTAACGTCATGATCATGGTATCGTGACTTACGATAGTTCATAAGTTGTTTATTGATTTTAAAGTGTGTTCAACGCAAGGGGACACACTTTTTTTTTGCGTTGAACCAATCTTCTCAGTATATTCGTTCACCAAATTCATATCTATGTCACTGTTGAAAATAGAGGTCGGCAATGTCCGTCCTTTTCTCGGGGAAAAATGTCTGTCGCGTTTCGGTGCTGAGATCAGTCTCTGCCACGCGATGTTGTTGTCGAAAAACGGAAAAGGGAATGATTTTCTGGGTTGGATGGATCTGCCCGAGGAGACCGAAGCCGGACTGGTCGCACGGATCCGGTCGGATGCGGAAAAGATCCGTACCATGGCTGAAGTGTTTGTGGTCATCGGCATCGGAGGTTCCTACCTGGGTTCCCGGGCGGTCATTGAGGCCCTGTCAGATCCCTTTAGGCCACTTGCCGGAACCGGTAACAATCCGCGCATCATCTTCGCGGGTGAAAACCTCAGTGAGGATTACCACGCGCATCTGATGGATCTCCTGGATCATAAAGATTATGCCGTTGCCGTGATTTCCAAGTCGGGAACGACCACCGAACCTGCCATTGCCTTCCGGCTCATCCGGAACCACCTGGAGGCAAAATACGGCAGAGAAGGTGCGCGGGAGCGGATCTTTGCCATAACCGACGTGGCCCGCGGAGCCCTTAAAACGCTTGCATCCACCGAAGGATACACGACTTACGTGATCCCGGATGATGTAGGCGGACGCTATTCGGTGCTGACACCGGTAGGGTTGCTCCCGATCGCGGTGGCGGGTTTCGATATCGCGGCGTTGCTGGAGGGAGCCCGTGAGATGCGCAGAGATGCATTGGCTTCGGCCGATTGTGAACAAAATCCATGTGCCATGTATGCCGCGGTACGAAATATTTTGTATCGCAACGGAAAGTTGGTCGAGATCCTCGTCACGTACGAACCCTCTCTGCAATATTTCATCGAATGGTGGAAACAGTTGTTCGGCGAAAGCGAGGGGAAAGAGCATAAAGGAATCTTCCCGGCTGGCGTGATCTTTACCAGCGACCTTCATTCGATGGGACAGTACATTCAGGAAGGGATGAGGTGCCTGTTCGAAACGGTCATCTCTATTGAAAAACCATCGCGGCAACTAACGATACCGGTCGATCCGGAAAATCTTGATGGGTTGAACTTCGTGGCAGGAAAGCGCCTAAGCGAGGTGAACGCCCAGGCCGAGCTGGGCACCATGCTGGCCCACGTGGATGGTGGTGTGCCCAATATCCGGATATCCATTCCGGAGTTGAATGAATACACCCTCGGCGGACTGATATATTTCTTTGAATTTTCGTGTGCGCTCAGCGGTCACGCCCTCGGCGTCAATCCGTTTGATCAGCCCGGGGTTGAAGCGTACAAGAAAAATATGTTTGCACTGCTGGGAAAGCCGGGATATGAAAAGGAGACCGCGGAGATCAGGAAGAGACTTTAATGAAATGCAAATGTCAAAATGCAAAATCAAAGATTAAGTTTCAGCAGGGCTTCGAGACTGTTTAATATTTACGATTGAACCTGACAAACTAAATTTAAACTGACTCTTCGTACTGTGAAAAGAAGTTTTATTCAGGATTTCCTTCAATCGTTTTGCCCATTATGACCTGTTCGATTACAGCGGGAAAGTGCCGGTATTCGAGTTGATGGATTTTCCCGGCCAGTGTTTCGGGGGTATCGTCCGGAGCGACCGGGCATCGTGCCTGGAAAAGTACCGATCCCTCGTCGTATCGTTCATTGACATGATGGATGGTGATTCCCGATTCCCGGTCGCCGGAAGCGATCACCGCTTCGTGGACCCGTATCCCGTACATGCCTTTCCCTCCGAATTTCGGAAGTAATGCCGGATGGATGTTGATGATCCTTCCCCGGTAGGGTCGCAGGATCTTTTCGGGGATCAGCCATAAAAAACCTGCCAGAACCAGATGGGTTATGTTCTGAACGGAAAGCAGGTCGAGGACATAGCCTGTTTCATACAACTCCTTCCGGGTAAAGGAGACCCCCCGAATTTTCAGATCATTGGCGCGTTCCAGAACGTATGCCCCGGGATTGTTGCTCAGGATTAGGTCGACACGGACATGCTGATTCCCCTTAAAATATTCGGAAATGTGTTGGGCGTTGGTTCCGTTACCAGAGGCAAATATTGCTATTCGGTACATAGATGATCATTTGAATTGACAAACATAATCAATTTGGCGGTCGATTCACCGGTGCAGTCGAAAACCACCCTAACAACATTGTTAATGATCAGTGATACAGCAGGGTCTCGATTGAACTGTTAAAAATTCTTAAATTTTATTGTTCTGATAAAATATATTCTTTTCTTTGCAGTCCGTTTAACCAAAAAAGAAATTTAACATGTCTGACATTGCAGCAAAAGTAAAAGCTATCATCGTTGATAAGCTTGGCGTAGATGAAAGTGAAGTCACCAACGAAGCTAGCTTCACCAATGATCTTGGTGCCGATTCTCTTGATACGGTTGAATTGATCATGGAATTCGAAAAGGAATTTGACATTGCAATCCCCGATGATCAGGCCGAAAAAATCAGCACCGTTGGTGAAGCCATTGCTTACATCGAAAACAACACCAAGTAAGCGCTCCATTTCTATGATGGACAGCCTTTCTGGATGTTTTTCAAAAAGATTTTGATTTATTAACCCCGCTCCTGGCGGGGTTATCCGTTTAACGATCAACCTAACATCAAAAAAAGTGGAATTAAGACGAGTTGTCATTACTGGTCTTGGAGTGCTCACCCCGATCGGCAATTCCGTTTCTGAGTTCTGGAACGGGCTGATCAGCGGGGCGAATGGCGCCGGACCGATTACCCGTTTCGATGCCTCCAAATTCAAGACACAGTTTGCCTGTGAAGTTAAAAACTTTATTCCGGAGAATTATTTCGACCGGAAGGAGGTCCGGAAATATGACCGGTGTTCTCAATTTGGCATTGTTTGCGCGGATGAAGCAGTAAGGGATGCCGGATTCGATCTTTCGAAGCTGAACACCGACCGGGTCGGGGTCATTTGGGCATCGGGGATCGGCGGCCTGGAAACTTTACTTAACGAAGTCACTGCGTTTGTCGCCGGTGACGGTACCCCCAGGTTCAATCCCTTTTTCATTCCCAAGATGATTTCGGACATCACGGCAGGACATATTTCCATGAAACACGGATTCCGCGGTCCGAATTTCGCCACCGTATCAGCCTGTGCCTCATCGGCCAACGCGCTGGTCGACGCCTTTAATTACATCCGGCTGGGAATGGCCGATGCCTTTGTTGCCGGGGGTTCCGAAGCAGCCATTACACAGGCCGGCGTTGGAGGGTTCAATGCCATGCATGCCATGTCTACCCGCAACGACGATCCACTTACGGGTTCCCGCCCGTTCGATAAAGACCGGGATGGCTTTGTGATCGGTGAAGGCGCAGGCGCCCTGATCTTTGAGGAACTTGGTCACGCCCTTTCACGCGGTGCAAAAATTTACGGGGAAATCGTGGGAGGCGGGTTATCGGCCGATGCCTATCACATGACCGCTCCGCATCCCGACGGACTGGGCGCCATCCTCTCGATGCGTACCGCTCTGGCCGATGCCGGTCTCACCCCTGACAGGATCGACCACATCAACACGCACGGCACTTCAACCCCTGCCGGCGATATCGCCGAACCCAAGGCCATTGTCAACCTTTTTGGCGATCATGCAAGTCATATCATGATCAACTCTACCAAATCGATGACTGGTCACCTGCTGGGCGCAGCGGGAGCGATCGAGTCGATTGCCGCCCTGCTGGCCGTGAAAAACGACATCGTTCCGCCCACGATCAACCATTTTATCGATGATCCCGAAATTGCCCCGCTCGATTTCACTTTCTGGAAAGCACGGCACCAGGTAGTAAATTATGCCCTCAGCAATACTTTCGGATTCGGGGGACATAATGCTTCGGTCATATTTACCAAATATAAGCAGTCATAACGTTTTGAGGTTCAGACCTATCAAACCGGTCGTTGCAGCGTACTTTTCCGATAAACAGTTAAAACAGGCGATCAAAAGTATTTTCGGGTACCGACCCGGAAACATCTCGTTGTACCATCTGGCCTTGCTTCACCGCTCGGCCACCCAGGAAGCCCAGAACGGGATCAGGGTGAACAACGAACGCCTTGAATTCCTGGGTGACGCTATTCTTGACGCCGTTGCGGCCGATTATCTCTTCAAAACTTTCCCTACCCGCGATGAAGGATTCCTCACCGAGATGCGGTCGAAAATTGTCAGCCGGGTCGTGTTAAATAAATTGTCGCAACGCATGGGGATCGATCAGTTGATCCAATGTGACACGACCTCCGCATGCGCCTTCCGCTCCTTCAGGGGTGATGCTTTTGAAGCCCTGATCGGGGCCATATACCTCGATAAAGGGTACGATTTTACGAGGAAGGTCCTCCTCGACCGTATAATCCGCCGCTATTTCGACATGGATGAGCTGGTCACACAGGAGGTGAACTTCAAAAGCAAGATCATCGAATGGGCCCAACGCGATAAACACCAGATCCATTTCAATGTTGCCAGTGAAGTGGGATCGGGATACAAAAAGCAATATATCGTTGAACTTATTATCGACGGAACGGTGGCAGCCACCGGCTGTGATTACTCCATCAAAGGAGCCGAACAGAACAGCTCAGAAAAGGCCTGGCAAAAAATAACCGGTGAAAGCATTGACCTTTAGCACCGGATTGGTTATCTTTGTTTGACGTTAACAGATAACCCATCATGGCGAAAAAGGTTTTACAATCTGCCGACTCCGGTTCCCTTCACTATACCCTTTTGGGAATTTCGTGCCATCTGAAGGATTTCAGACTCTCTTACCTTTTAAATAAACAACTGGGGATGGATTTCAGCAAGATGGATGATTTCCGGGAATTTTCCTTTTATCTTTACGCTGATGAAGACCACTTCAACACCTACTTCCTGCTCTCCAACCGGGGTCCCGAAAAAGTCATGATCCCCGAACTGAAACAAACCGATTACCTGATGCTGGTGGAAGGCCCCTGTAAGAAAAAGCAAAAAGAGTGGCTGCTCGAAAATATCAGGGCCATTCCCAACGTTTTAACTTCGTTTGAAATCCGTTTCGAAACGATCAAAAACCATCCTTCCTTACTTGATGATCTTGAACTACACTTTATAGAAATCAATAAGGAATTAAAAATTAAATATTCACCAGTTAAAAAATAGGAGGTAATTATGCTTGAAGATTTAAAGAAATCGATTGACAAAGGCGTGGATTATGCCTTTATGACCGGAGAAAAGCTTGCTCAGGCCGCCAAAGATCTCGCCAAAGAGAACAAACTCACCAAAGAGGATGCGAAAAAACTCTTCGACCACCTGGTAAAAAAATCGGACGAGACCCGTAAAAACATTGAGAATGAGCTGAACGAGGTGGTTAAAAACAGTCTGAAAAAAATGAACATCCCCACTCGTGACGAGGTCAAAAAACTGGAAGAACGGATCAAAAAGCTTGAGTCGATGACCAGGACTCCCGCGAAAGCCAAGGCAAAACCGGTACCGGTAAAAGCGGTAAAGCCGAAACCTAAGAAGTGATATCCGGTCGTGCGCTGACTGTAAATCTTGTTCTTAATCTTTATCTTTTATGAAATTCTCTAAAATCGGTCTTGCGGTCAATGAAATCGGCAGGGCTCGTGAAATTGTTGCCATCGTTGTCAAGTATGGACTGAGTGAATGGGTTACCACATCCGGACTTGGAAAGCTTTTCGTTACAAAGAAAAGGCTTAGAAAGATCGAACAATACAACCAGTGGGAACGCATCCGGTTGGCCATTGAAGAGTTGGGGCCCACCTTCATTAAATTCGGCCAGATTCTTGCCGACCGGCCCGATATCATTCCGGAAGGGCTTCGCGATGAGCTTAAAAAACTTCAGGATGAGGCCCAGCCGATGCCGGACGAGGAGGCCATCCGGGAGATCGAAAAGGAGCTGGGCCGAAAAACCGACGAGCTCTTCCGGGAGTTCGACAGGAACCGGCTTGCCTCGGCCTCGATCGCCCAGACTTACCGGGCTGTGTTGTTGAACGGCGAAGAGGTATGCATTAAGATTCAACGGCCGGGGATCGATAAAAAAATCGAACTTGACTTGCACCTGATGAATTTTTTCGCGATCCGGATGCAGCACAATAACCCGGAGATGGAGGCCATTAACCTGTCGGGAGTGGTTCGTGAATTCGGGAAGACCATCAAAAAAGAGCTCGATTTTCACAATGAGGCTGCCAACGTCATCCGGTTCAGCCATTGTTTTGAAAATGATCCCGACATCCGGGTGCCTAAGGTTTTTTCACAGTACACCACGCGCCGGATCCTGGTCGAGGAGTTCATCCACGGCACCAAGATCCGGGACCTGGACATGCTCCTGAAATCGGGAAATGATCCGAAGATTATTGCCCGGAAGGCCGTCAGACTTGGTTTTGACCAGATTTTCAGGCATGGATTTTTTCATGCCGATCCCCATCCTGGAAATATTTTCGTACTGGAGAACAATATCCTTTCCTTCATCGATTTCGGAATGATGGGGACCCTCCGTCCGGAACATTTACAATTCCTTGGAAAATATGTTTTAGGCTATCTTGACCACGATGCGCATGCCATGGCCGAAGCGCTGGTTATGATCTCCGGAAAGCGAAATTTCAACCGCTTCAGGGATCTTGAATTCAAGATCAGCGATATGCTTGCACATTACAAGTACCTGAGTATCGACGAGATGGATTTCAGCAGGATCATGAATGAGTCGGTCGACATTCTGGTTCATTACGGTCTCCGGATTCCACCCGACATTTACCTGTTGGTCAAATCGCTGATGTCGATCGAGGGCGTTGCGGTTCTCTTATGTCCTGAAATTGATTTTGCAAAGGAGATGCAACCTTATGCCATCGAACTGGTGGCCCGTCAATACAATCCAAAATGGATTGCCCGTGAGATCTTTGATTCCATAAAGGAATATTACAAGCTGATCAAGGATATCCCTTCCGATCTGAACGAGATCATTTACCGGTTGAAGGAGGGACGTTTCAAAACTCAGATTGAGGTCAAGGGACTCGAACCGCTGATCAACCACATCGACGGCGCCAGCAGCAGGATGTCGGTGGCTATTGTCCTTGCAGCGCTGATCATCGGCGCATCCATCATTTCACAGTGGGAAAAGACCCACATGTTCGGCACCGTTGTGTTCGGGCTGGCCGGCATACTCGGTTTCTGGCTGCTGATCAAACTCTTTAAAAAGAATAAATTCTAAAACAATTGACAATGGACAATGGACAATGGACAATTGACAATTGACAATGGACAATTGAAAATTGACAATTGAAAATGGAAAATTGAAAATGGAAAACGGAGAAAAGATCAGAGAAATTCAGTCAGTCAATCTATCCGTCAATCAGTCAATCCGTCATCCAGTTATTCAATCAATCAGTCAATCAGTCATTCAATCATTCACTCATTAGTCCCCTCTACAGGGCTCCTGTAAACTGTTTCAGAAAGCGTACATCATTTTCATAGAACAGGCGCAGGTCCCGGATCTGGTACTTGAGCATGGTGATGCGTTCTATTCCCATCCCGAAGGCGTAGCCTGAGTATTCGGCGGGGTCAATGCCGCAGTTTTCCAGGGTGTTGGGGTCGACCATACCACAGCCTAATATTTCGACCCATCCGGTATATTTACAGATGTTGCATCCGGCGCCGCCGCAGATGTTACAACTGATATCCATTTCGCCCGAAGGTTCGGTAAAAGGGAAATAGGAGGGTCGCAAACGGATCCGGGTATTTTCGCCGAACATCTCAGTGGCAAAATATAACAGAGTCTGTTTCAGGTCGGCAAAGGAAACTTTCCGGTCGATATAGAGTCCCTCTACCTGATGGAATATGCAATGGGCCCGTGCCGAAATGGCTTCATTGCGAAAAACCCTTCCGGGGAAAATTTTCCGGATGGGTGGTTTGGTTGATTCCATGGTGCGGATCTGGACCGAGGAGGTATGGGTCCGTAACATGATATCAGGATCTTTTGCAATAAAAAAGGTATCCTGCATGTCGCGGGCCGGGTGGTCGGGTGCAAAATTAAGCGCCGTGAAATTATGCCAGTCATCTTCAATTTCAGGTCCTTCTGCCACAGTGAATCCGATGTGCCCGAAGATCTCAATGATCCGGTTGCGGACGATCGACAACGGATGGCGCGTGCCCGGTTCCAGCCGTTCGGCGGGACGGGTTAGATCCTCAGGTTCCGATTGCACATCCGTCAGGCTTTCGAAGGCGGTCCTGAGTTGGTTTATTTTATCCTGTGCCGCGTTTTTCAGGTTATTCAACAGGGAACCGATTTCACGTTTCCGGTCGGAGTCGACAGATTTAAATTCCTCGAACAGCACGGATACCAATCCTTTTTTGCTCAGGTACTTCAGCCGTATCTGTTCAACCTCCTCCGGGCTCTTTGCGATGAGCCCATTGATCTCATTCAGCAGAAGGTCAATTTTCGATTTCATGTGTTAATAATTCTATATTTCAGCGGTCACAGGGAATACCCACATTGATCAACCGGTACTGGCACCAACGGATTCCAATTGGCATTTCACATCATCGGTATTATTGTAATACCCCGGATAGCCCGGAAGCGTTGCATCCCGATTCAGAGGTCCGTTATTATTCAACGATCCGGATGGTCATTTTGACATCTTTGACCGGCCGGTCGGAGGCATCCTTTTCGACGGCGGCAATCTTATCGATCACATCGAGACCCTGGATGATCTCACCGAAAACAGTGTATTGGTTGTCGAGGAACGGGGTTCCACCGATGGTTTCATAGATCTTTTTTTGCTCCGCCGTATAGTTGGCGCCCAATTGGGCAGTGCTCATTTTCTTACCTTGGACAATATAAAACTGGGAGCCGGATGAGGCTTTGGCCGGGTTCACCTGGTCACCCTGGCGGGCAGCCGAAAGTGCGCCTTTTTTATGGATGAATGCCGTGTTAAATTCGGCAGGGACCGTGTAGCCGGGACCACCCATGCCAAGCCGTTGACCGGGTTTTGCATTTTTTGAATCGGGGTCTCCTCCCTGGATCATGAATCCGGCAATCACCCGGTGGAAAAGAAGTCCGTCGAAAAATCCTGATTTGGTTAATTTCACAAAGTTGTCGCGGTGTTTCGGGGTCTCGTTGTATAGAATCCCGGTCATGTCGCCATAGTCGGTATGAATTACAAATTTTGTCACTTTGGGTTCGGTTTTGGTTTGAGACATTACGGATAAATTGAAGATGAAAGCTGCGGTCAGCAAGGTTAAAGCGATTCTTTTCATGGTCGGTATTTTTTTTTGATGGGGCAAAGGTACGGAAAAAAATTACAGTAAGGTATTGTTCGATACCTGCCTGATTCCTGAGTCACCCTGAAGAACGATCCTGCCCTGTTCCACCTCTGTTTTGATCCCAGACTGATAGATCCCGATGTTCATGATCGCGGGTTCGGCGCGCGATTCATCAGTCACGAACCGTATTTTCCGGGCGCTGACCTTCGGAAAACGCAGGAGGCGCTTGTAACCGACGGTGGTTCCGGCAGCAATGGTACTCCAGCCGTTGCCATCCCAGGCTTCAAGATGAAATTTTTCGATGCGTTGTCCCACTTTGACATCTTCCTGGATCAGGGCCACGTTGAATGTTACGGGAGCGGAAAAAGCGTACTCAATGGCATTACCCGACGGGCGGATGGAGGCCCCGGCGATCAGGTTGTTCCGGAACGTTCCGTCGAGCAGTTTACGCAATCCTTTCAGGCTTTTGATGTCGCGTTTATGGATCAGGCCGTCCGGGCCGGGCGGAATGTTCAGCAACAACACAGAGTTTCTACCCACCGAGTGAAAGTAAATGTCGGCAAGTTTCTCGGGAGATTTTACCTTTTTGTTCTCATCCGGATGATAGAACCAACCCGGCCTGATTGAAACATCTGTTTCGGAAGGATACCAGACCAGTGACCCTGCTTTTACAAGCTTATCGCGACTGCCAAGGTCCTGCGCCATGCGGTCGCCGGGGATAAAAGCTTTATCAACCGGGAACCGGTCTGATTCTAATACCGTTGAATCGGGGTTTTGAAGCACATCGGGTATCACGCTCCACTCGGTCTCACGACCATATCCCGATTCGGTTCCGACCCATCTCACATCCGGGCCCATCACCGCGATCACCGCACCGGGTTGGAGCTGGCGGATCAGGTTGTACCAGGATTGCCAGTCATAGATCTGTTTCCGGCCATCGGCTCCCTCCCCGCAAGCGCCATCGAACCAAACCTCCGCGATATCACCGTACCGGGTAAGCAGTTCGCGGAGCTGGTTCCGGAAGAATTCGTTGTAGGCCTCTGAATTGCCGTAGGAGGGTTCATGCCGGTCCCACGGTGAAAGATAGAACCCGAATTTCAGCTTGTATTCGCGGCAGGCGGCTGCTACCTCGCCAACCACATCTCCTTTTCCTCCTTTCCACTTGCTTGCCGCCACACTGTGACGGGTGAACGCAGAGGGCCAGAGACAAAATCCGTCGTGATGCTTAGCCGTGAGGATCACCATTTTTATACCGGCGTCACGGAGTACGGATACCCATTGCCGCGCGTCAAATTTCACGGGGTTGAACAGCGCCGGATCTTCGTGCCCGTTGCCCCACTCCCGACCGGTGAAGGTATTGATGCCAAAATGGATGAACGCGTTGAATTCGGTGCGTTGCCATTCCAGTTGATTGGCCGATGGTGTCACATTCGCAGCCATTTCGAAAATCTTACCGGGTGGTGTCCCAGGCCGGATGATCACGCAATTGTTCCCAAAATAAACCGGCCGGATCGGCTGTGAAAATAAAGAGGATGGGACCATCAACATCATCAGCAAAGCAATGCAACAGAACGGTTTCATAACATTTGAATAGTTAGTGCATTCAAAGGTAGTAATTCTGACTGACCGGTACCTTAAAAGTCGACCGGGATTATTCCGAATCCCTGAGATCAACATGGTCATCAGCAAGAACGGCAGCACTGACCCAACCTTCAATTTTTCCATCCGAAAGGGTCAAACAAGTTGTGCAAACATTCGTTGTGTAAGATAAAAGGAATTATTTTTGCCATTCTTATGGAATCCGAAAACCGAACCCGTCATTTTGAGAAGCGCACCCGGGTCATTGTAATTCTCACAGCCCTTACGATGGTTGTGGAGGTCAGTTTTGGCTATTACACCCGGTCAATGGCGTTGCTGGCCGACGGCTGGCATATGGGATCCCACGTGTTTGCCCTGGGGTTGACCTGGCTCGCGTACATCATCTCCCGTCGTTTTTCCGACTCGGTCAGGTATGGTTTTAACCGGGACAAGTTCCTGGCATTGACTGGTTTCACAAGCGCCCTGGTACTGCTGGGCTTTGCTGTTTTTGTCGGCTGGGAATCGGTAGCCCGATTCCTTTCTCCGAAACCCATCCGCTACCAGGATGCGATCGTGGTAGCCTTCATCGGACTTGTTGTAAATCTCATCAGCGCCTGGTTTCTGCATCACGATCATGAATACCATGATCACAACATCCGTGCAGCCTACCTGCATGTTCTTGCCGACGGCCTTACCAGTGTTGCCGCGATTCTGGCCCTGGCGGGAGGATGGCTATTCGACCTTCCCGCCCTCGATTCGATCGGCGGGATCATCTGCTCGCTGGTCATCGTGAAGTGGAGCATCGACCTGATTCTTTCAACCGGAAAGACGCTGATTCGAAATTGAAAAGGGTTATAAAGTATTATCCGGATTTTCAGGTTAAAGAATGAAAGGGAAATGCCCGGGAACGGCACCTCTGATCAATCCTTCCCGGCAGCCAGTTTGTTCAGCCGAATCGTGTAACACACCATCCATGCCAGCGTCAGGAGACCTCCGGGCATGGCAATCACCATGGCAAAACGCTGGCTTGACGGGATAAAGGTCACGAGGGTCATGTACAGAAGCATCAGGATGGTCCCCGAAATGCCCAGCCAGGCTGTGGTTCTGGAAAAAATCCGACCGGGAAACATCACCAGGACCATAATCAGATTGCCAATTGTCGGCAGTAAAAAACCGGTGAAGGCACCAAGGCTTCCATGGGCGCCACGGGCTAATAGTGACTCTCCTGCCGCAGCCAGCATCAGGCTTTCGGAATCAGATTCGGCGAGTGAGAATTTCCGGCTCAGGTCGAGCATCGAAAGCGCCGTATTGTTGCAGATAAAGACGGCGGAACCCGTGATAAAAATGACCAGCGCCAATCCGGCGCCGGGAAGGTTCACCCGGCGATGGGCTGCAAACAACGCAAAAAAGACCGGAAGCAGAATGATCTGGTTAAGGAGGTTCAACAGGTCGAGGTGGTAAAGCCCGAGGATCGGGTTTTCCCGGAATTCGGCGTACCGGTCCACCGCGGTCCGGGGTAAAGCCGAAACATCCCCTCCCGTCACGTTTCCCACGATTATGTCGAGAACGATTCCGGCCATGAAAAGGAGGCTGCAGATAAAACCACACCGGTAAACAGTTTTCCAGCTCATAGTTTTATCTTCACAGACCTCCCCAGTACCCTGCTCTTTTCCGCTGCGAAACCCATGATATGACTTTCGATCGACTGATCGATCGTGGAGGTCAGGCAGCCGGGGTCCTGTTTTGCCACGGCCGTTACGAAGTCGCGCATCAGGAACCAGTCGCCCCCGCCATGACCGCTGTTCTTGTAGTTCTCCACATCTTCGGCTTTCGGAATCAGCTTCACGGTTTTGTTGGTGCGAAAATCGGTCAAAGAGAGTTCGGTCATATCGCCCGTGATGTCGCCCATCGATCCCATGACCCTGGTGCGGCGTCCCGCGTAAGAGGTAAAGGCTTCCATCGAGAAAGAGGCCGTTATTCCTCCATCGAACAGGATGTTGGTAATATAGTGATCGGGCTGATCGTTCTCCATGCGATAGACACACCGGCCGTAATTGGTAGTCCGAAGATACCCGAGGATGGCTTCCTCCCGCTGTGAAGGGTCATCCGGCAGATCAAACACGTAGGTCCATCCTTTCCCCCGGGAATAGATCTGAAGGGCTGAGTAGGGACAATCCGCCTCCACGGCACATCCATCCATACATCGGGCAGCGCTGCCTTGCGGGGCATTTTCACTGCGGAACCATTTCAGATTTCCCATGGCAGAAATGGAATCACATTTTTTCCCGATCATCCACCGGAGAATGTCGAGATCGTGGCATGATTTGGCCAGGATGATCGGGGTGGTGGCTTTGGAATCGTGCCAGTTTCCACGCACATAGGAGTGCGACATGTGAATGTGCTCGATGGGTTCCAAATGTTGAAAACTGACCACCTCACCGATAGCACCATCCCCGATCAGTTTTTTCATCCGGATGAAGTAAGGCGAATAGCGGAGTACATGGCAAACTGCAACAATCCGGCCGGTTTTCCTGGTCATGGCCAGGATATCGCGGCACTCCTTTTCGGTCTGTGCCATGGGTTTTTCAAGCAAAACATCGTATCCCAGGGCCAAAGCCTGCATGCAGGGTTCATAATGCAGGTGATCGGGCATGGTGATGATGATTGCATCGGCGAATTTGGGCCTTTTCAACACATCTTCCCAGGTTGTGAACCGGTTTTCCCCGCTGATATTGTGTTTTTTGGTATAACGTTCGTTCCGGACGGGAATGGGTTCGGCAACTCCGATGATCCGGATCTGATCCGGAAAATTGGCGGCGTAATTGCCATATACATTGCCCCTTGATCCCGCTCCGCAGGTGATGGCCGTCACGGGCCGGCCCAGGGGATTATCCACCGGCAGATAAATGTCACGGTGGTTCAGGGGATATTCAAAAAGATCCGCTCCTTTACTTGAAAAACCTTTCAGCCCGAGTGCCGTGGCCCCAATCGTTAAGCCCATGGTTTTCAGGGCTTGCCGGCGTGTAATAGCGTTGCTCATGCGATCAAAATTTTAGTCCCCCAATTTAGAAAATAATCCGGTTCACCAGGATTATTCCGGTTCCCGATTTAAACTTCTTACCATTCGGTTGCTTGAGTTTGCAAATTAATGTCATCTCCAACGCCCGGTATAACTGAATCTAAACATGGTTGTTCTTGAAATCCTGATCAGATGCAGTATTCATTTCAGGCATCTTCCGCGTACGCAGCCGATAAAGGAAAAAGAGGATGACCGCTGTGAGAACGAAACTCAGGCCGATCATCCGGAAGTCGGTAGTCGACCCGAACGATTCCCAGTCTCCGCCGAGGATCCCGAGCGAAGCCAGCCAGGCCGCAAGGACCGCGGCGCCGTTATTGACAAAATGGGCCAGCACCGGGACCCAGATGGAGCCGCTCCAGAAGTAAAGGTACCCGAATCCGAGACCCAGTATCAGACGGGGTATGAATCCGTAAAATTGAAAATGCATGGCTGAAAATAAAAAGGCGGAAATGAAGATGGCCACGTGTACGTTACCCAACCACTCCCGGAACAACCTTTGCAAAAGCCCCCTGAACATCATCTCCTCCCCCAGGGCCGGAATTACTGCGATCATCAACAGATTAAAGAGGAAACTGCCCGTCGAATCCATTTTCATAAAGGCTTCGGTAAGCTTTGCGGCTTCTTCTTCAGTCTGTTGCATCCACAATTCAACGCTCCTGAGGAATTCGGGCAGCCGTATCATTTCATTCAGCGATATCATCCACTGAACCAGGGGAAGTGAAACGATGAGAAGAATAATGGTTAAAAGAAGTACGGGAGGTTTTGCAGGGGCATTGAAATTCAGATAGGATACCGGTCCGCATCCGAAGAGATAGCCGGCCAGGATGGGCGGTAAGACGAAAAGTCCGATCGATTGCAGTACCTGAAAAAATTCGAGAACTCTTACCATTTGCCTGTTTTCGTAGTCGGTCAGGGATCCCATCACAGTGGTGACCGACAGTCCGAACAGGGGCTGAAGCAACAGCAATCCCAGTAGAAAAGTCAGGGCATAAGCCGAAATGATCAGCAGTATGATAAAAATCAGTTTCGGGAAGGGGGTCAGGGTATTGAGAAGGGGTGGTTTCATGGATTGTTGATCCTGATTTTGGCTAATTTTGCAGCAAATTTACCATAAATTGATCAGGATCGGCACAACGGATTGGGGTGATTTCCCGGTCATTCTCGCGCCCATGGAGGATGTCACCGATTCGCCCTTTCGTACTATCTGCAAACGGTTCGGGGCCAATGTGGTTGTGACCGAGTTCATTTCGGCCGAGGGGCTGATAAGGGAAGCCTTGAAAAGCAGGATCAAAATGCAGTTCGGGGCGGCTGAGCGTCCTATCGGGATTCAGATCTTTGGCAGCTCCGTCGATTCGATGCGGAAAGCCGCGGCAGTGGCCCAGGAGGTGAAGCCCGATTTCATCGACCTGAATTTCGGGTGTCCGGTGCGGAAGATCGTGATGAAAGGAGGGGGGGCGGCGCTTCTGCAGGACATTCCCAAAATGATTGCCATGGCCACCTCGGTCGTTAATTCAACCCGGCTTCCTGTGACCGCCAAAACCCGGTTGGGTTGGGACGAATCCCACCGGGATATCATGACCATCGCGGAGCAATTGCAGGATGCGGGGATCCAAGCGATTACCATTCACGGTCGGACCCGGTCACAGCTTTACGGCGGGAAGGCCGACTGGACCCTGATCGGCGCCGTCAAAAACAATCCCCGGATGCACATTCCGGTCATCGGCAACGGCGATATCGATTCCGGTGTGAAAGCTGTCAACATGAAAGATCGTTATGGAGTCGACGGGATAATGATCGGGCGCGCGGCAACGGGAAACCCTTGGATTTTCAAAGAGATTCAAAACGCTTTGTCGGGGATTCCTGCTGTTCCCGGGCCCACGGTTGAGGAACGGATTGCCGTGATCCTGGAACATCTGACCACCTCGATCCCTTACAAAGGCGAACGCGCAACCCTTCTCGAGATCCGGAAAATGTACAGCGGTTACTTCCGGGGAGTCCCGGATTTCAAAAAGCGCCGGATGCGGCTGATGACCGCGTCAACATTGGAAGAGGCGCTGCTGATCCTGAAAGAAGTCAGCAGTGGCGACGAAAGCTGCATGTCCAATGGCTAAAGCCTTGATTTGGACTGTATTTTTGTACCGGGGTGGCGGATGGTTCAGAATTTCCGTTCGAGGAGTTCTTTCAACCGTTTGAATGCATTGGAACCGGTATCCCAGAAATTTTTCCTTCGCATCAGATCGAGAAAGTCGTTGGCCTGGTCGAGCGACTTAAAGCCGTTCAGCGTTTCGATGGTTTCGTTGTATTCGCGAAGGTTTCCGTCGAAAAGGTCGTTGATGAACATGAATTTCTCATTGATGTTGATGGCGCTTTTCAGGTTCTCGATCCGGTCGGAGGGAACCTTTGGACCCAACGATTTCTCCCTTGCTTCCTGGAGTTTAATGCTGAAGGTGGGTTCTTCGGATGCAAAGAGGTCCATTTCACGGGAGCGTGATTGCTTTTTAGGCGTTGCAGCGTGTTCTTTGGGCATCGGATCCGGTTTATCGAACCGTACCCGGATGGCGGGGGTCGATTCTGTCTCTTCTTTTTCGGAACGGGGATCCGGTGGCGTCAGAGTATCCGGCGCCGGCACAACCGGCTGATCCTTCCGGGGTGTTTCGACCGGCTTACCCGAACGGAACGGGGCAGCAGAAGCGGGTTCGGTGGGTGGGTTCGTATTCAGACTTGCAACCGGAGTCGCAAGCGGGGTGACGGCTGCTTCGGTCGAAACCGGGACAGAAGATCGTTCTTTCACGGCAGGGGTAACCGTTTCCGGAGCAGGAACGATTGATTCAGTTTGCTTACCGTGGGGTTGTGGTTGTGCGATTGATTTTTGACCGGGCAACAGTTGCATTTCATGGAGGTGTTGCAGCCGTCGCAAGTCCTCATAAAATTTTCTGATATTTTCCATCAGGATATCAAATTCGATCTGCGGGATTTTATCATCATAGCTCCTGATGGTTTCAAACTGTTCATTAATGGCTTCGATAAGCCAGTTCAGCTCCTCTTTGATGATCGTATTGTTCATGTGAATAAACCTGAGGTTCGCTTTCCGGTTCCCGGAAATTTGTATTTTTGTATCAAATCAGCCATAAAATTACAATTTTTTATCCTGCTTTATGCAGATCGAAAAAAATAATCAGATCAACCGGCTCGGATGGATTGAAGTCATTTGCGGGTCCATGTTTTCGGGGAAAACGGAGGAGCTGATCCGGCGGCTGAAGCGGGCCCGGATCGCCCGGCAAAAAGTGGAGATATTCAAACCGGGGATCGATAAACGATACGATGAGGTAAATGTGGTTTCGCACGACGAAAACGCCATTCTCTCCACCCCGGTTGAGTCGGCTTCCCAAATCCTGCTTCTTACCAATGATGTGGATGTGGTGGGTATCGATGAGGCCCAGTTCTTCGACAACGAGCTCCCGGCAGTCTGCAACACCCTTGCCGCGCATGGAATCCGGGTCATCGTGGCCGGTTTGGACATGGATTACCTTGGAAAACCCTTCGGGCCGATGCCCGAACTGATCGCCATGGCCGAAGATGTCATGAAAGTGCATGCGATCTGCATGAATTGCGGCGATCTCGCCCAGTTTACCCACCGGAAGGTGGAAGATAATCACCTGGTGATGCTCGGCGCCACCGATACCTATGAACCTTTGTGCCGCCGTTGTTACTATGAAAAGATGAAACAGCAGGGGAGCGGATAATCTTTCTGACTTAGCCACCCGGGCAAACCACTGCTTTCTTTTTACCGGTCTCTTCTTGCGGCTATTGCAAATTGTGTGAAATAGTTCTCAATGCCCGGGTCATCGCTGACATAAAGTGCCTGCAGGAATTGATCCTTGGCCCGCAGGACCTCCTTCAGCCGGATCGATCGCTGAGCGGCCAGCAACTCTGCGGTAGCATCGAACAAATCGAGGGCGCGTGTCAGGGCGGGCATAAAATCACTGCCATGACGCTTTATTTTCAGGGTACGGCCAACCTCGCTCCCGATATTCCCCATCTGCTCCAGAAGGGAAAGCTTGTTCCAACGCTCGCGGTCAATTGCATGGGGATCTTTCGTTGCCGGGCCTGACTTCGGTATCATCCTTTTATTTTTTTTTGAACCAGCTCAGAGATCAGGTTCCTGGTTGCTTCATCTTCAACATTCCGCGACCTGTTTTGCTGCCGGGGGCGAATATTGATCATCGAATCAAATTCGATAAAATCAGCCGTTCCATATTTCAACGGATAAAGATTTATTCCCCATAAATGCTCCTGGAGCGAACCCTTTCCGAGCAGATAGGCCTCTTCATCAACATGCAGCTCCGCGTCGACCACCAGGATGCCCGACCCGACATCAACGACCGCTTTTACAAAATCTCCATACAACGATTCTGCCATGGTGGAAAGCTCTTCGATGGTGATCGTTTCGATCTCTTTCATTGCCTTTAATTTGTGAACAAAGATATACCGAATAGGAACAGGTTTGAAAACCATCCTTTCGTTTTCAGGCAAATCGTATCTTTAGGGTTTAATTTAAAAAAAGATGGGTATTTATCAATTCGAGCAGGTGCAAAGGATACCGGCCCCGGTTGAACAGGTATGGGATTTCATCGCTTCCCCTGTCAATCTGGGGCGGATCACCCCGCCATACATGGGTTTTATCATCACCTCGGGAAACCGATCGGAGACCATGTACGAGGGGATGATCATAACCTACAAAGTAAGTCCTGTTGCCGGGATAAAAACCACCTGGGTAACGGAGATCACAAAGGTGAAGCCATTCAACTACTTTGTGGATGAACAACGAGCCGGACCTTACCGGATGTGGCACCACGAGCATTTTGTCGACCGTACCGAAGGGGGCACGATCATGAGAGACATCGTCACCTACCAGCCTCCTCTGGGATTTCTCGGATCCTGGGCCAACCGACTATTCATCCGAAAGCGGTTACCAGAGATCTTCGCCTACCGGACCCGGGCATTGGAACAGATTTTCGGAACGATGAAATAGTTATTATTAAATGGGTAAATACTCCAAAAAAGCGCTTCTATTCGTTAACCGTCACCGGAGCTTGTTTCTTCATGCCGGAATGGGCATCTTATTAATCATTCTGCTGGTTTTCTTTTTCAGGTCGCCGCTTGCCTCATGGTATCTGCAAAACCGCGTGAAACAGTTCAATGCGACGCATCATGCCATCCTGAAGATCAAAAAAGTCAGGATTCTCGGGCTGGCATCCGTCCGGATCACCGGGATCACCTTGAAACCGGAGCAGGGCGATACGATGCTCGCCATCGATACCGCGTATGCTTCCATCGGCATCCTTAAACTGATAACCGGAAGGTTGTCAATTCACGACGTGGAGTTAATCCATACGCGTGTTTTGTACACAGAGGGGGCTGATGCACTTTCTAACTGGCAGTTACTGTTCTCCGATAAGAGGGCGGGAGTTACGACAGATTCTGCAGTCGCCCCTGCCGACACCATCGCGGTGAAATCCGAGTCCGCCCGGGTAAAGATCGATTACGCCCAGAATGCGCGGCGGATGCTTGATTTCGTGTTTGATAAGATCCCGCTCCGGCTCGAGATGCGAAATTTCAATCTGAAATATATATCCAACGGACATGTGATCGACTGGAACATCGACAGGCTTGACCTCCGGGATCACTTTTTCAGGACCGTGATCAGAATCCGTGAGGGCAGCACCGTCACGGGGTGGGTATTGGCCGGGATGGTCGACAATCGTGAACGGAAGGCGGATTTCAGGATTTACAGGTACAAGGCCACACCGGCTGCGGGTTCCGGCAGCATGAGTTCCTTTAAAACTTCCGTAAGCGCTTCGGCAACAGATAAGGTTCCCTTCCTGGAATACCGCTGGCAGGCCGGGGTAAGCTTCGATACGCTGTCATTTGCGATTGAGGGCCATACCAATGATGAGGAGCAGATGATCCTGTCGGGATTCGCGGCAGTGACCGGACTGACCCTCGATCACCGGCAGGTTGCTGCCATACCGGTACATTTTGAGCGCCTGTCGGTCGATTACCGGCTGCTGATCGGAAAGGATCACCTGGAGGTTGACAGCTCCACGCGGGTCACCTTTAACCGGATTGATCTGCATCCGTACCTGTTTTACCGGCCCTATCCGTCAAAGCGCATTGCCGTGAGCATTCACAAGCCCTGGTTCACCGCGCAGGATCTCTTTTCATCCTTCCCGGCAGGATTATTCACCACGCTCGACGGGTTGGCTGTAAAAGGAAAGTTGGCCTGGCATCTTGATTTCGACGTGGATTTGTCGAATCCCGATTCCTTATACTTTGATACTTCTCTCGACCGTCAGCAGTTCAGCGTCAGCTCTTACGGCACATCTAATCTGATGCGAATCAACGAGCCTTTCCTGTACACCGCTTACGAACATGGGGAACCGGTTCGTACCTTCATGGTGGGTCCTGAAAATCCCGACTTCAGGTCACTGGAACGCATCTCCCCCTACCTCCGGTCGGCCGTCATGACCTCGGAGGATGGTGGATTTTACGGGCACCGGGGATTTCTGCCCGACGCCTTTCGCGAATCGATCGTGACCAACATCAAGGAACGCCGGTTTGCCCGCGGGGGCAGCACCATCAGCATGCAACTGGTCAAGAATGTCTACCTGAGCAGGAACAAGACGATTGCCCGCAAACTCGAAGAGGCTCTGATCGTCTGGCTGATCGAGAACCAGGGACTGGCAACCAAGGACCGGATGTTTGAAGTCTATCTGAACATCATCGAATGGGGGCCGCTGATCTATGGCGCCCAGGAAGCATCCCGCTTCTATTTTAACAAAGATGCATCAAGGCTGACCCTGGCCGAGGCCATCTTTCTGGCATCGATCATCCCGCGTCCTAAATCCTTCCGGTGGTCGTTCGACGACCGCGGTCACCTGCGCGAATCCAATGCAGGATACTACCGTCTGGTTTCTGAAAAGATGCTGCTTAAAGGGTGGATCACGACTGCTGATGCCGAAAAGCTGATCCCGGATGTGGAACTGCGGGGGCCGGCGAAGTTGTTGCTGAAGAAAACGGATCCCTCCTTCCCTGCCGATTCGGTTCCTCCTGAAATTGAGGATTGAGGGTCGTACGGAGCCTGCCGGTTACAGGATCCTTTTGATATAATTGAAAAACCTGAAGGGCGCGTATTTCACCGGCAGGTCGATCCAGGTTGGTGTCGACACCACCGATCGCCGGTTGCTGAAAGCGAGGAAGCTGTCGAACCCGTGGTACTTCCCCATACCACTGTTCCCGACGCCGCCAAAAGGAAGGCGGTCGGTGGCAATATGCATCAGCGTGTCGTTGATACAGCCTCCGCCCGAAGTTGTTTGACCGAGAAGCTCCCGTCCCGTGTGATCCGGTCCGAAATAGTACCAGGCCAGTGGCTTCTCGCGGGCATTGATAAAGTCAGTAACCTCGCGGATGTCGTTAAAGGTAAGGATGGGCAGGATCGGGCCGAAGATCTCATCCTGCATGACCGCGGCATCCGGTTTAACTTCGTCGAGAATCGTCGGTGAGATGAAGCGTTCCTTTTCATCGGATTGTCCGCCGTACCGTATCCTTCCTTCCTGCAAGTAGCCTGTCAGGCGGGTGAATGCCTGTTGGTTGACAATCCTCGGGAAAAACCTGCCGGACTTTATATCTGTTCCATACATGGTTTCGATGCTTTGCGCCAGTTTGCTGATCAATTCCTCTTTCACCGATACGTGGGCAAAAATGTAATCGGGGGCGATGCAGGTCTGACCGGCATTGATCGTTTTTCCCCAGGCAATCCGGCGGGCGGCCACATCCAGGTTGGCCAGTTTATCGACGATACAGGGACTTTTTCCTCCCAACTCGAGGATCACCGGGGTGAGATTTTCGGAGGCTGCTTTCATCACCACTTTCCCGAGCGACGGGCTTCCCGTGAAAAAGATCACATCGAAACGCCGCGCAAGCAAGGCTTCGTTCACCTGACGACCACCCTGAACAATGCCGATGTAGTTTTCGGGGAAGGTTTCCCGGATCATGATTTCCATGACGGCGGCCACATTCGGGGTGTAGGGCGACGGCTTGAGGATGGCGCAGCAACCTGCTGAGATCGCGCCGATCAGCGGATTCATCAGGAGCTGAAACGGGTAGTTCCACGGTGCGATGATCAGCGCAACACCCAGCGGTTCATGGTAAATCCGGCAGGAAGAGGGCAATAGGTGCAACGGTGTGGTTACCTTTTCCGGACCGGCCCATTTCTTCAGGTTTTTGAGGTGGTTCTCCAGCTCTCCTTTCACGATGCTGATCTCCGTGAGATAAGCCTCCTCGTACGACTTGTGAAGGTCGGTGAACAGGGCATCCGTGATTTGCTTTTCAAATTTTACGACCGCATTCCTGAATTTCAAAAGGTTCTCCTTTCTGAATTTCAGGCTCCGGGTCTGATGAGTTGCGAAAAAAGCGCGCTGCTTGTGCAAAAGGGCGTTGATCTGTTCGTCGGAATTATTTTCCATAAGTTCTCGTTTTATCGGGTTCTGTGTTGATCTTCACTATTTTGGTTGTGTGCATGGAACATTTGGAAGTGTGCGCTGCTTTTTATCCTTCTGTTACTAACAAATCAACCCAAAGCAAATAGCAATAAAACTTGGTCCATTTAATCCACCATGCATTATTACTCCAATCCACGAATTCCTGGTCTTTTGAACAATGAAAGATTGAATAAAAATCAGTGGTATCAATGTGATTAACAACTGCCACCCAAAAGCAATATGAAATAATCCCCAACCAAATCCATGAATTAACCAGGCAGGTTTCCCAAATGCTTTTTCTTGTCTTGGCAGCATTACTCCCCGCCATAAAAATTCTTCTCCAAGTATATTCAAGATCCAATAGGGAAACCAAACTAAAAGCAGCCAATATCTGCCTTTTGTTAAGGGGTCAAAAGTCATAAATGCCGGAGAATGGTCAAATTTACCTATTATAAAATCCAAACCTTTCATTATGATCATACTAAAAATGCCGACAAGGACTAATCCAACAAGACACCAAATCAAATCCGATCTTGTGATTTTCCGAAATCTGAGTCGCTCAATACATGTCTTTTTGGTTAATTGATATCCTTCCGATTTTAGGATCAATAATGCAGTTATTATCAATGGAATAAAAATACCTGATCCTGCAACAATGAACCAGAAAAGTATTGTTTCTTGTCCTGTCAAATGACTCAAATAGGGAATTAAATACTTTGTCAAACAGAACATTAATATTGATGCAGGAATATAAATCGCAAAAGAACCAATCAAACCAAGCTTTTTAATCTCAGTACTAGTTTCCATATTTTCCTTATAAAAGAACCATCTTTTAAAGATTGATTTCCTCTCATAGCATTCAACCCGGCTGTAACAAAAGTATTAAACAAAGTCCAGGATGCAAAATGAAGATCGTTTTCAGAACGTGTTTTTATTCTCATTTTATCCCATGAAGATGTGTGTTGTAACCGGTAACTTGGTAGGAAAGGAATGAAATGAAATATCATCTGTTAAGTTAAATCTTCAGAGGTTCAGTGTTATTTTTATCTTTGTGGTCCGAGAATCAGTTCTGTCATACCCAATGACTGTACCAGTTATACGGTTCACTTTGGGGATGTTTCCTTCACTTAACAAGATCAAGCAATTATGAAAAAAGAAACCTCTCTCAGTAAGCTCTTTCCCGTGCTGTTCGGCTTCTTCATCATGGGATTTGTCGATGTGGTTGGGATCGCCACCAACTATGTTAAAATGGATTTCAACCTGAACGACACGGTGGCAAACCTGTTACCCATGATGGTCTTTCTCTGGTTTGCCGTGTTCTCGGTACCAACCGGCCTCCTCATGAATTCGATCGGAAGGAAAAAGATCGTGGTACTGAGCATGGTGATAACCTTTGTAGCCATGCTGATCCCGTTGATCGCCTATCAGTTCACCGTCATCATGATCGCCTTCGCGCTTTTGGGAATCGGCAATACCATTCTTCAAGTCTCCCTCAACCCATTGCTCCAGAATGTGGTCCGCGGCGACCGGCTGACCAGCAGTCTCACCTGGGGACAGTTCATCAAGGCCATCGCCTCTTTCCTTGGGCCGGTCATTGCCGGATTTGCAGCTTCTTCGCTGGGTAACTGGAAAATGCTCTTCCCGATTTTTGCCGGCATCACCCTCATTTCGACCCTCTGGCTTTATTTTACCTCCATTGATGAACAGCCGGTCGAAGGCAAAAGTTCCTCGTTTGGCAGTTGTTTTGCTTTGCTGAAGGACCGTACCATCCTGATGTTGTTCCTGGGAATTCTTTTTGTCGTTGGCATTGACGTGGGACTTAACACTACCATCCCGAAGTTCCTGATGGAGCGTACCGGAATGCTGCTCGAACAGGCAGGATTGGGTACGAGTCTTTATTTCATTGCCCGTACCACAGGAGCCTTTATCGGGGCCATCCTCCTCGTCAGGATATCGGGCCGAAATTTCCTGATCGTCAGCATGATTGCCGCTATTATCGGGATGATCCTGATGCTGATGATGGGAGCCGCCTGGGCCATCCTCGTGTTGATTTTCGTGCTGGGTTTTGCCGTTGCCAATGTCTTCTCGATTATATTTTCGGCCGCCTTACAACGGAAACCGGAACGGGCCAACGAAATTTCAGGACTGATGATTATGGGCGTTGCCGGTGGTGCGGTGATGCCTCCGCTGATGGGGATCGTTTCGGATGCTACGGGACAGGCGGGAGGAATGGCGCTGCTCCTGGTGGCGATGGCTTACCTGCTCATCTGCGCGTTCGTGGTGCTGAAATCCGACCCCCGCCAGGCTGCCTGACTTTGAAAGTAACATTCGTCGATCTGGTATCCATACGTCATTTTTTTCATTCGTAAATCGTAAATCATGTTCAATCGTAAATAGAAAGGTTTTTCACCTGATAAACTAAATTTAAACAGACTCTGATTTGCACAGTTTTTTTTACTGAGTTCCGAAATAATGTATAGCTTTGCCAGCGAAAGGAACCTGGTGCGACCCGGATACTTCCGTTGCCGTGTCGTGAAAAGGGAATCCGGTGTAAAGCCGGAGCTGTTCCCGCAGCTGTAAGTTCTAACCATGTTTTCCACTCTTCACTGCCACTGTCGGTAAACGACGGGAAGGTCCCGGAAAACAGAACAAGCCAGAAGACCTGCCGGTTTCCTCTATTTATGTCCGCGGGGTAAGGACCATAACAGGTAACCAATGAAAGTAAAATCGATGTCTGTATTTTCTTTTACCAGGGCTTTTCAGAATCCTTCTTTTTGTGCAGGAATCGCCTCTTTCATGGCAAATATCGGAATCCTGCCACCGGGTCCGGACCGACCCTGGGGACGATGCTGCCTCTTTTCCCGGAATGCAACAGTTTAGTTTTATAATCACCTGATGAATCAACTTGACAAACATTAAAACGCAAGAACAATGAAAAAATCTCTCACGCTCTCACTGATGGTCTTCATCCTGATCGGAATTCATTCAAACCTGACGGCCCAGCAATCGAACACCTGGGTCAAACAAACCATCACCGCCAACAGTGGAAAATTTGAATATTCGCCTCCATTCAATGATTTTGTCAATGTACAGGCCTACAATCCTGTCAACTCGTCGGTAACAACCTTCAACACGATCTTCACCCAATCGGCCCAGGATATTCTGATCAATAACGGGACTGCCTATGTTAACGCCCAGGATTCCATTATAAAATACAACCTGAACGATTTTTCCCGGGTGGCGGCCATCGCCGATTCGGGACTCAGCAAACTGGCCCTGTTCCATAACCGCCTCATCGTATCCAAGCAGTATCCGCTGATCAGTCACTTCGTGGATATCCTCGACACGGCCGACCTGAGCCTGGTTGCACGTGTAGAGGGTATTTCGGGCGATTGCGGCGGTATTGCCTGCACTGCCGACACGGTTTATGTCGCCGTCAACGGGGGGTGGATGGGTACCGTCGGAAAAATCGCGGTTATTGACCCCGGAACCTGGACCCTCGACCGGGAAATTGATCTGGGCGCTGAAGCAATCGGCATCAACAACCTTTTTCTGTACAAGGGCAGGATCTGGTCGGTCAATAAAACCCCTTACGGAATTCCGGCTATCGGCAGCATTTCGGTTTACGATCCGGCCACGGGTAATTTTTCAAATGTGGCGCTCGGAGTCAAAGTCGGCAACGCGACAGGCATCCACGATTCGATTCTTTACGCGGTTTTCAACGAGGGAATCGGCGCGTTTAACCTCAACACGTTGACCATCGCCGACACCGTGGTTGTTCCCGACCCGGGATCGGCTATGTTCACCTATATTCTCTCTTCCTGTGTCGACACGATCAACAACACCCTGCATGTGAATATCGGCGACTATGTAACGTCCGGTTACTGCAGGGTCACCTCCCTCGCGGGCGATTCGCTGGATACCTATTCGACGGGTATCAGCACCGACGCGATAGCGGTCGATTACCGGAAGTTTCCGCTTACTATTGGTGAACCCGGTAGCCAGCCTGTCGCACGGTTGTCACTATTTCCAAACCCGGTTACCGATATGCTGACCCTGAACTTCAGCGATCCTACTGCAATTGAGGCGATAACCATCACCGATATCAACGGCAGGACCCTGATGAACCTTGGTGGATCCTCGGTTCTGTCAGGTTCGATTAAAATCGGAGTGGGGCATCTGAAAGCCGGGATCTACGCGGTGGTTGTCAAAAGTTCCGCCGGGATCCTGACGAGGAAATTTGTCAAGTAGGGTCCCGGGATCCTTTTTCCCGTTATCACCGGTTTTGATAACAGAGGGTGGCATAATACCAGCGTCACCCTCTTTTTTTTGTTACCCCGCAACAGAAAGGAATAAAGAAAAGTTTATCGAATTTGATCATGAAGACAATATTAGCGACCTTTGCATCAGAAGGTTTTCATGATCCATTGCCTGATCCGGCAATCACAAAACGAAATAATGATATTTGTATCAAGGCCATTTCGATCCGCTTCTCCAGGAGCCAAAGGACCGTTTATTTTCCTGGGATTCCTGTTACTTTTTCAGCTCACGGCTTTCGATGTTTTTGCACAGATGAACCAGGACACCTTGATGCTGCAGGAGGTAGAAATTATTGGGGTAAACAAGAAAGGCTTCCGGGAAATCCTGATCAGGGCGCCCAGGATTGAATACGCACCCGTTCGCGATATCGGCGATTTTCTTCGTCAGGAACCCAATGTGGCAGGTATCCGCAAGGGTGGGGTATCGATCGACCCGGTTGTCAGGGGATTTAAATATAACCAGGTGTCGGTGCTGCTGAATAACGGTGTGAAGATCGAGGGAGGCTGTCCCAACAGGATGGATCCCGTGGCATCGCATGTTGAAAGTGAGAACATCGACCAAATCGAGGTTGTCAAGGGTCCCTACATCCTGAAATACGGGCCTGTGATGGGAGCCTTGATCAACCTGCAGACCGCCCGGCCACATCCCTGGGAAACCCCGTCGATTCACGGAAAGGTCTTGTATGGTTTTGAGACCAACTGGAACGGTCAACGGGAACATATTTATCTCGAAGGGGGCAACAAAAGGGTCTTTTTCAATGCCGGCGGCGGATTTAAGGGTTACGGAAGCTACACGGCCGGGAATAAGGAACTGTACAACTCCTCATTTCAGAAGTTATACGGTTCAGCCGGATTGGGATTTGCAATCGGTGCAAAAAACAGTTTGATTGTCAATTACCTGTACGACCAGGGAAAAAATGTTCGGTTCCCGGCGCTTCCGATGGATGAACGACTCGATCAGACCCATGTTGCATCGGTGAACTTCACCTCCGAAAATATTTCCAAAACATGGGAGCGCCTCCAGTTCCAGACTTATTTCAGCCTGGTTCACCATGTGATGGATAACCTGAACCGGGCTTCGGCAAATACCATGCAGGCGGTTACGACAGTTGATGCAAGGAATGTCGGCGGAAAACTGGTAACGGTGCATAAAGCGGGCGATCATTCGATCCTGGCTGGAATTGACTACGAAGATGTTTGGAAAAACGGTGAAAAGGTGATGACCATGAAGATGATCATGGAGGGCGACACGTTTATCTCGGTCAAACACACCAATGTGTGGAACGATGCCGGTTACCGGAACGCGGGACTTTTCGGTGAATACATGGTTCCATTAAAAAACACCGAGTTAACGGCAGCCCTCCGGTTCGACTACAACCAGGCCCATTCGCGGGACACCTTTCGGCTCGTGAAGGATGGCAATTCCTATTTCGACAAAACAGCTTCGGCCTTCTTTAATGTAAGTTTCGGGTTGGGAGCCAGGATTCGGTTACCGCATGGGTTCTACCTGAACGGAGCCCTGGGCCTGGGCACACGCAGCCCTTCGCTGTTGGAACGATTCATCAAACTGATGCCGGTGCAGTTCGATTCCTACGATTATCTCGGCAATCCGCAACTGAAGCCTGAACACAACTGGCAAGCCGATCTTTCTGCCGATTGGCGCCACCCGGAAATCGGGGTCTTTTCGGTCGGTGGATTCTTTTCATTGATTACCAACTATATCACGGGGAAAGTCTTGCCTCAGTCAGTCATCAAGCCCTCCACCCAGGGAGCGCCGGGTGTAAAACAATTTTATAATGCCGATGCCGTTTATCTGACCGGATTTGAGGTTACCTGGCAATCACCGGCGTCGAAGCAATGGTTTTGTACGCTGAACGCTGCCGCAACCTGGGGGATTCAACCGGATGCCGTAAGGTATGTTGTTTCGGGAGGACAGGTCACAGATCAGGAATCGGTTAAAAATGATCCCCTGCCTGAAATTCCACCCCTCGAGGGATCTGTCAGGGGCGGCTACCGGTTCTTTAAAAACAAACTGATTCCATCGATCACGGTAAGGCTGGTTAACGCTCAAATGAAGGTTTCGGAGTCCTACGGTGAACAAACAACCCCCGGGTTCGTCACGGCTGCCATCGCGCTAAGGTACAGCCCCTGGAAATTCATCTCCGTGACGGGAGGCATCGAAAACCTCTTCGACACCCCTTATTACGAACACCTCAACCGGCGGATGATCGGCAGCACAAACCCCCTCTACGAACCGGGAAGGGTCTTATATGTGAACGCAATTTTCAGATTCTAAAACAATTGACACCTTGAGCCGCTCCCGCCTTTATCGATTCCTGATTGCCCTACTGGTTGCAACGGCCTTCCTGCCTTCCTGTAAAAAGAGCGGGGATGAACCGGCCGATCAACCTTATGGAAGGATCACCTTCAGGTTCGACCATGTGATCGATGGCAAGCCGGTTGTGAAAAACCAGCTCCTGTACACGAATGCCGCCGGGAACCAGTACCTGGTCACAAATGTCATGTACTTTATTTCAGATATTACGCTTTACCGCAACGACGGGGGAAGCCGTATGATCAAAGACTGGCAGGACATTTTTTATATCGACGATGCCATTCCTTCCACCCTGGTCCATCCGTTTTTAGATAAAATTGAACCCGGTATTTACGATTCCATCAGTTTTATTTTTGGCATTACGGAAGAGAAGAACAAATCTTTTATGTTTGTCAACCCCCCGGAAGTGAACATGGCCTGGCCGTCGGTACTGGGCGGGGGCTACCATTACATGATGATCAACGGGAAATGGATGGATACCACCGGATTGCTGATGCCCTTCAATTTTCATCTGGGCATCGGACAACTTTATCATGGAACCGGCTATAACACGGATTCCATCTATGCTTTCGTGCAGAATTATTTTAAAGTCAGTCTTCCCGGATCATCCTTTACCCTGAACGACCGGGATTCACTTGTGTTCCGACTTGCGATGAATATCGAAAGGTGGTTCGAAGGGCCCCACCTATTTGATTTCAATCAGTGGGGTGGCGACATCATGCAGAAACAACCGGCCATGCAGGTCGTCAAAGAAAACGGGGCGGATGTCTTTACAATCCAACCTGTAACAAGGCTACCAGTAAAAAACTGAAAAGAGCGCCAGCCTCCTTCAATTTTCAATTGTCCATTTTCAATTGTCCATTTTCAATTGTCCATTGTCAATTGTCCATTGTCAATTTCTATTGGTGCCCCCTGCAAGCCGGTTTATCGCTCGAGAGCTCGTCGGCGAGGAATAGCTCAACCGCTTTTTTTACCTCAACCTGGGTCGTAATATAAATGCGTTTACCATGCTCCGTAAAATCCTCAAACAACCTTCGTCCCATACCGCCGGCAATCACCACTTCGCAATCGCCAAGTGCAGCGAGAATCCGTCCGTGCGTTCTCACGGCATGATCCGCGTCATGTTCTTCGTGATTTCCCATTCCGTGATGTTGTTCCGTAACATGACCGGTAAAGGTATTGGGCCGGTACTCCCGGTTGACGATGTTGCCGTCGGCAACTTCAAAAATTGCAAATCCCGGAGTTCTTCCGAAATGCTGTGATAAAAATACTCCATCCTCACTGGGAACTGCTACTTTCATCTTTCTTTCCTTTCTTTTTTAGATATAATTGGTGGTGATAACTGTTTTCCCGCATCATCCTCTTACCGCAACCCTGACATACCCGTTCTCTGCAGGGAACCCCTTCTTCATGAGGTATCCGGATGTTACAGTCCGGACAGATACAGAATCCTCCCTTTTCCTGCAATTGCTCCGTTTCTTTTCGTGCCGGGGCCCGTGTAAGTAAGCGTATATCTTTTGAATTACAATATTTGCACCCGTCCTGAACGGTATCGCTAATGATCAATTGAAAACAGGATTCACACCGGTACCAGAATTCGTTGGTATGATAATCGCCGCCCTCAATGAATATGGCTTTCCCTTCAACCAGGGCCGCTGCAATACTACGCCGGGCCTTTTCATAGATACGGGTCAGCGTTGGACGGGAAACCAGCATGCTTCGGGCAGCTTCCACCTGGGTCATTCCATCATAATCAAGCAACCTGATCGCCTCAAGTTCCTCGTAAAAGAGAATCACGGGTTCAAGTTCGGTCATTGGAATCCCAAATGGTTTGAATCCCTCCATGATCGGGGGACGGTTCACCATACGTTTTCTTTTGGGTCGCGGCATAATCGGCAAATTTAATTAATTTATTTGAACATATGTTCATTTAGAAAACAAATTGATAATTTTCCTGCAGTAGAATTTTTCTGTACTTTTAATCCTGATATTCGGAAGCAGGATCAATGCATACAGTTGTGCCGGTCGGGCAAAGGTCAGCGGGCCGGTTTATACGATTCTCACTGCCGGTTGCACGCAAACATACGACGATATTCCCTTACTTGGATAAGACTCATGGAAAATAACAGCGTATCCGTCGGAATGGTTTGGATGAAGGCAGCAGTGACCGGATCGCTCTGGGCCTCATCGGAAATCATCCTGGGCAGCTTTCTCCATAACCTGCGGGTACCTTTCAGCAGCATTCTGCTGACCGGGATCGGGATTATGGTGCTCATTTCGATGAGCATGCGCTGGAAGGAGAAGGGACTGATCTGGCGCGCGGGTCTGATCTGTGCCGTGATGAAATCGGTATCGCCAAGCGCCGTGATTTTCGGACCCATGGTCGCCATTCTGCTCGAATCATTGTTACTTGAGATGCCGGTGAGGATTTCAGGTCGGAGTTACCCCGGATTTATTGTCGGGGGGATGCTGGCCATGTCGTGGAACCTGGTACATAAGATCATCAACCTGTTGATTTATTATGGATTCAACATGATCGACCTGTACACCTCCATGGTCCTCTATGCCGGAAATCAACTTGGTCTCGGCACACTGGATCCATGGACACCCATCCTGTTGCTTTGGTCGATATACCTTGTGACAGGAGCGCTGGCCGCGGTCATGGGCATCCTGATCGGGAAAAAGCCTGCCGGAGCGATACTTCCCGTGGAGTCAACCGGTCAGGGGACGATGGAACCATCAACGAAACCGGCGGATACACCCGCTTTCAGATACTCCTTCCTGTTCCTGGGTTTGACTGTGGCGGGCATGGTAACGGTTTTGTTCCTGCTCAATTCTCCATGGCCAGTCACGGGTTTCATTGCGGGAACATTCCTGTTGCTTGTTTGGTTGATACGGTACCGTGGCGCCGCCAACAAACTGTTAAAACCCAAATTCTGGATCCTCTTCCTGGTCATCACCATGCTTTCGGGGTTTCTGGTAACCAAATTGAACAGCGGGGGATTGACCTGGAAAGATGGTTTCATTACCGGACTGGAGATGAATTTCAGGGCTGCCGTTATGATGATTGGCTTTTCAGCGCTGGCAAAGGAACTGAGCAATCCGGTTATCCGCCGGTTTTTTCTTCAAACCTGGTTCCGGCAGTTGCCGCTGGCGCTTGAAGTTGCGTTTGCCACCCTCCCCTTTGCTTTGGCAGGCTTGCCTGCATGGAAGGAGATCCGAAGAAACCCTTTGCTTTCACTCAGAAAGTTCATCGATCATGCTGATCTCTGGCTTACCGGGTATCGGAAGAAAAATGCCGGAACAAAAAAGGTGATCATCATCACCGGGAACCCGGGTTCCGGAAAAACAACCCTGGCTTTATGGTTAGCCGGAAATCTGAAATCGGTCGGGCTCCGGCCCGGAGGAATCCTTGCCCCGGTAAGATCTGCCGGCAACACATCCGCACCGCCCGGTGATCCCTCCGATTGCAGCTTTGCAAATGAAACAACCTTACCCGCAATGCTGGCCGGACCTGGTTACGGTGATGGGGGAAAAACCACACGACCGGAATCCGGCGGAAAGACAGGTTATGACCTGCTCGATATAGACGGCGGTACCATAATGCCCCTCGCACAAACCGAACCTGACCCGGAAATGGAACACACCGGAAGGTACTATTTCAACCCTGCAGCAATTAAAAAAGGCGAAGAGATTCTTTCACCTGACAGGGTAAAGGAATACGATGTTGTTTTCATCGATGAAATCGGTCCCTGGGAGATTTCCGGCCATGGATGGGCAACCTCGCTCCGACACTTGCTTAAAAAAGCCGAGGTTAACCTGGCGCTTTGTGTCAGAACCGGAATTGTCGACAGGGTGATCACCCACTGGCAGATTGAAGAGCCTTTGGTGATCGGCGTAAACGAGTTTACCCGGGATGAGGCCCTTGAAAAAATCCTCGGATTTTTAAACAGGCAATCGAAAGAAGCGCTGTGACTGTCGTGATGGAACCAAACCACAGAACCATCTGGAAAACATTCTGCGACTGGTAAAAAACCGGCGCAAGATTCCCGATGATCAACCACTGGATGACGTAAACCAAAGTAACATGTTGCCCGAACCATCTGACCATACGGAGGAATGATTGTTCACCCTGATGTTTCTGAAGCCATTCTGCAAACCAGAGATATCCGGCCATAAAGAGGAGCGCCCATCCGAAAAACAAGATTCCGTGATGGTAATAACCCCCTGTTCCGGTCAGATGTCGGGTAATGCCGGAAGCCCAGGGGACCGTGATCAGGATCATCACCCAGATACCCATGATGAAATACCGGAAATGCTCCTTTGCAATGAACTCCTGAAAATATGGTTGTTTCATGAGCAACCTGAAGGCGTACCCGATCAGTACATACCCCAACCAGGGGAATACCGGGAAATAGCTCCACGCACCGGTATTCCAGAAAAATGCCGTGAGATACGGTGAAACCGGAAGGGAGTCAGTCAAACCGGGAAGGTAAGGTCCGACCAGGGCCACCAACAGCACGGTGATCAACCAGGCGAATGCGGCTTCCCGGAATACCATCCTGAGAAGTCCGACGATGATCAAACTCAGCCCGGCCAGGGTCAGGATATCGGCTCCGAAAATGTAATCGAGGGGAGAGAGGTTCACCTTACCTGCAAAGATCTGTATCAGCAGGTGGGCCGACCTGGCTGCATTCAACGCCACGCCCCCTACGAATAAATAGATCCCCCGTTTCAAAAAATAACTGAACGTATGGCGATCGTTTACCAGGAAGTAGCCCATCACCGCCAGAAACACCGGGGCACAAAATGGCCCTCCCAGGAAGAGTGAGATATTTCCGATCAGGCTGCAGTAAGAATCGGTGGATCCGAACTGCTCCATCACGTGCACCTGGATCATAAAAAGAACAGCCAATCCTTTCAGCAGATCGGCTGTGGCGTTTCGCGAGCGACCTTTTCGGGGCAGGTCCTGAGTCATGAAATGAAACTGATGGGTTTAATAGTCCAACGTGACTATCTTACCTTTTGTGAAGTTAAAGAACTTATCCTTTTGCGCCAGGATAATCCCTCCGCGTAAATCTTCCTGCTTGTAACCGGCTGCCTTCATGCAGGCGGGACATGCCATCACGGTCACTTTTTTCTGCGTGAGCTGATCGAGCAATTCGTAAAGGGTTGGAAAATCCTTATATTTCAAGTCTTTCGAGCTTTTCAGCAACAGTTCGACGCCTTTGATATCGACATAAACCAGCACATCCTGGTGCTCCGACATCATTACCGCCATCTTCAAGGCCATCAGCGCTTTATGGGGATTTTCATAACCCGACGACAGATGAATAAATAAACCATCTTTGGATGCACAACAGGCTGCAACCGAATCGGTCTTCATCGACATTTGGCCGTGATCATTCTTGTTTCCCTGACGTTGCTGACAGGAAACCAGTATCGCCGCGGCTGCGATCATCAAAAAGATCTTCTTCATGGTTTTATTTTTTTGATTCTATGCTCAAAAATATACAATTCCCCGATTAGGAGATCACTTTTTCTTTTAGCAGTTTTTTCGTGCAAAAGAACCGGTCGTAACAGGTAACATCGGGATCCTTGCCGTCCATACGGTCTTTGGCGATGCCGCAGGAGCCTGCCGTCGGAACGATCACATCGTCGCCCGGACGCCAGTCGGCCGGAGTGGCAATCTGGAATTTATCGGCAGTCTGCATGGCAATCACCGCCCGTTTTAACTCATTAAAATTCCTTCCCATGGATAAAGGATAGTAAATCATGGCCCGGACAATCCCCTTTGGGTCGATAAAAAACACAGCCCTGACTGCCTTTGTATTGCTTTCGCCCGGGTTGCTGAAAAGAATTTTTCTAATCTATAAACAAAGATTATTATTTTTCAAATATAAAATAATTTGAACATATGTTCATTATATTTGTCAAAAAAAAGATGAAGATTAATTTGTTTGTTAAACTTTGTTTTGGTCTTCCATTGCTTTTATTGGTTGATTACCTGCTGATGGTCCTTCTGGGTTGTGCTTCCTGTCTTTTCGGATTCGGTAATTCGTATTTCTGCGGTCCTTATTGCATTGTAGGGAAAGCGCTCCTGCTGGTTTCACTTATCCTGTATCTCTGGTACATCATGCCCGACATCAGAAAACTGGTCTTTCATAAAAGAGAGGGGGATAATTAAAAATACGGAGGATCCCGTAAGTTAATGGAACATCATAGTTTTCCTGACTTTATTGCTTATCTTTAGCAACAGCACCCTAATTTGTATCCGTTCAATTTTAAATCTTTATTTCGACAAGGCCATTTCTGGCATGCAATTTCTGTCTTACAACGCCAGCTCGACTCATGCCACCGTGTGTCTACAGAAGTTTTATTCAGGTAGAAGGTAACAGCAAAGGTGTTTACGTCACGAAAAAGTCGGCCGAGGGATTTGATGTGAAAGAGCTGATGAAGGGAACTTCAGATGTTCCTTTCTCATGGAAGGTGGTTGCGAGCCGTTGTGATGAAAAAGATGCAGGGGGCCGGGTTATCTCAAAAAATGCCGGAGTCAGGTTTCCCAAAGCTCCTGTTCAGGGATCAACTGATTAAGAAACCACATCCGTATAATCACGAATGATTTGAAAATACGGTGGTTTTAAGATAATCAGGCGGTTCAGGGTGTCCGATTTCGAGGCCGTCAGATCCTTTGTATTTCATTGCCGGATTATAGACAATACCCATGCGTTTCAAAAGGGGCTCCAAGTCTACCTGATGTAGCTGTAATCCAAGTTCCCAGGGATCATATCCTAAAACAAGCCCTGCAAGTTCTTCGTAAGTAAGTACAGGAATCCCAAAACCAGCATCGTCATAGGTTTTACCTTCCGATTCACTGATTACGTATTGCCATCGGTCGAGGAAGAAGGCACATCCCGGACAGTTAGCTACGATAGCATCCGGCTTAAAGGGTTCCATGGATTCAAATTTAACTCTTGAATTGGCCAGTGAGTATCCTCTGTTTTCTTTCAGGAGATACTGCCTGAATCCAAAACCGCAGCAATGTCTTCTCTCCGGATAATCAATTTGCTCACCACCCCATGCATCAATCAATCCGGTCAGGACCTGGGGATATTCAGCACCACCGATTCCTTGCACCGGAAATATTTTGGCATAATGACATCCAACATGGTCAACAATTCCAAGTGGTTTTCCCGTTAACCTGTTAATCAGGCTGTATCGCGCTTTTGCAGCAATTTCCTCACGGTACTTATAAATGATATCGCTGGTATGTACAAGGTTAGCGGGAATTTTGAATGTTTTCCCCGTGGCTTTGTATAAATCCTCCCTTGTTTTATGTTCAGTTTTCGGAAACTGTCGCCATGTTTCTAAAACCTCGGTATATATTCCGAAAGAGGTAACACAGGAGCAAACAAAATTTTCATAACCAGCGTCCGTCATCAAAGAAAACTGTCTTGCCACGACTGTCATGGTTGTTTCAAATGGAATTATCCCTGAATGATAAGCAATTCCGGTGCAGGTTGTTTGTTCAGGATCATCGAATATATCCTTTTCCAGTTCCTCACGTAAAATTTTAAGAAAAACTGTTTCAGATGCCGGGAAAAAATTCTGCCGGATACAACTTCGCGCAAAATAATAATGATTATCCGCAATTCTCTTCTGATAAGAAAGCCAGCGTTGGTTAATGTTCTTCCTGTTCGACAATTTGCAAGCCTGTTCTGATTCAATATTCATATTAAAAGGCTAATCTGATTTTACTTCAGGTGGAGATTTTACTATTGATTCAATTTGATTAAAATAGTCAAACGCCCCGGTTATAGAGAAAATCATGCTGAGATCCTGCAACGATTTTTCGGAAATTTTTCTGAGAGTTCCCGCTCCTTCACCCTGGTAGTTAGCGCCCAACCGCTCCAATATTTTAACACGGTTTTTCCGGAACCATTCCCATACAGGACCCTGTTCTGGAAATTGTTCATTGTCGACTTCGTCAATATAGATACAATACCCATATTTCAACATGTGTTCACCGATAGATTTTTTTAACTCCATTTGTTTTCTGCCCTCGTTGGAGCATTTAAAAAGACCCGTTTTGATTGACAAAGAACGCAACGCCTGGATAAGATAACCGGGCGTGTTGCCTCTCGGACATCGGGTCTTGCATGATAAACACTCCCCGCAGCTCCAGATGGTATCGCTTTCGAGCAATGCTTTTAACAATGATTCATCATATCGCTGAACAGTATCAACCACCATTCTCGGATCGTATTCCGAAAACCGAGCGGCCGGACAAATTGCTGTGCAAGTACCACAATTCGTACAGGCCTTCAAACCTTCCTGAAACCTGATATCGTCTGATAACCATGAATATAAAGAGGATTCTGTCATTCCGATCATTGCAGTTGGAGAACCGACCTGGCTATCTTTTCAAATTCCTCCACAACAACTTGATTCGGCTGACTGAAAATACTTTTTCCTTTTTCGGCCGCTTCTCCGACTTCAGATACCAGAGGAATTTTTCCCAACAATTTTGTCTGATATTCTTCGGCAATTGTTTCGCCTCCGCCGGAACCAAAAATAAAATACCGCTCTTCGGGATGGTTTGCCGGTGTAAACCATGACATATTTTCGATAACTCCCAAGATAGGCACTTTAATATCGGGGTTGTTGAACATGGAAGCCGCTTTCCGGACGTCATTCAGGGCAATACCCTGCGGAGTTGTCACAATAATGACTCCTTTAAGATTAAGTTTCTGAACGGCTGTCAACTGAATATCGCCAGTGCCCGGAGGAAAATCAAGAATCATATAATCTATGCCATCCCACAAGGTTTCTTCGAAAAGCTGGGTCATGGCCGATGATGCCATCGGACCACGCCAGATCAACGATTGATTCGGTGCGACAAAAAAACCGATCGACATGATGCTGACACCAAACTTTTCAATCGGAAGCATCAACTCTTTTTCCCCCCGAGCCGTCATTTCCGGACGCATCGATTCGATGCCAAACATCCGGGGAATCGATGGTCCGTACAAATCGGCATCGACCAATGCGGTCCTGAATCCGTTTCGCGCCAGTGCAACAGCCAGATTGGCCGCCACGGTCGATTTTCCGACTCCGCCCTTTCCCGAAGCGACAGCTATAATGTTTTTAACCCCATCCAGGGGCAATTTTTCAAAGAGTTTATCCATTTTTTTCGTTTTTTATTTGATTGGTACTTTTCAACCTTCGACCCTGACCGATTCCGCCTTCCGACTTTCGTCTTTTTCCCATTCCTTTTCCCAATTTCTTCAAGGACTCTTCCCGGGAAGCCTTAGCACAAAGACCAAGGCTGCGGCCTGATTGCGATCCTTTTCCTTCAGGCCCCGTTCCATTTAAATGTGGCATACCTGCGAGAATTTTATTTTTTTGCAAATTTAGTGAACATTTGTTCATAATAAAATTTTATGTAATAAATAACGGATATAAACCCTATTTTTGCGGCACGACTCCACAAATAGTTTTGTTCTTCAGGTCATTCTCTTCATGAACAGCTTTACAGCGATTGATACGGCGCTATTATCCTGGTTTAACCATCATTATATTCCCGGTTCCATCCCGTTTTTGCAATTCATCTCCTCGGTCACTACTTACGTCAGTATCGCAGTCGTAATCATGGTCTTCATTTTCTCTTTCATCAGAAAACAATCGCTGCTCCGGTATTATTCGCTGATCCTTGCAATCGTTCTGATAGCGGTAGCAGTCGTCAGCCCTGTAATGAAGTCATTGATCTACCGTGAAAGACCCTTTTATACCCATCAACATATCGAAAAACGATCGGAAGGCGGTGAATCTTCATTCCCATCTGGCCATTCGATGGAGGCTTTTGCCCTTGCCGTAACCCTTTCGCTGTGTTTCAGACGAAAGTCTGTTACCATCACGGCTGTCACCTGGGCCTTACTGGTCGGTTATTCACGGATTGCCCTGGGAGTTCATTATCCCAGCGATGTGCTGGCGGGAATGCTGATCGGTGGTTTCCTCGGATGGTTAATCCTGTATATCTTTAAAATGGCTAACCCTTCGCTTCGTAAGAAAGCATAAACAAAGGGATCCATCTCCTTTTCAAAAAACATTGAGAAATACCGGAATCATTTTGTAAAATGAGACGGATCATTGATGGTGATCACCATAAAAAAGGGGAAAGTAAATGATCATATGTTCATAATTAACAATAAGTATTAATTTTGCATGGCAGATCCCCAAATACCCTTGATGAGATTTGTCTGAAAATTTTGAGTAAAAACCAATTCTTAAAAACTAAATGTTGCCCCTTGAAAGAATCGTATCTTTTTAGCCAGTCACGACTGGTTTTACCAAAACATCTGAATGATCAGGAAATGTTGTTTGGTGGCAATGCGCTGAAATGGATGGATGAAACCGCCTACCTTACCGCAAAATCGTTTACCGGTCAATCACTGGTTACAGCACGAATAAAAGATGTAAAATTTATCAAACCGATCAGAGTGGGGATGACGCTGAACATTTCTGCAGAAATAGTACGATTCACACGCTTTCACCTGACGGTTTTAACAGAAGTATGGATTATAAATTCACAAAATCCAGAGTCTGAAAAGGCTGTTTCAGGGAGTTTTATATTTACTGCCGTGGATCCGGCAGGCCGGCTGGCTTCTCTTCTCCCCTATTCCGGCTTTTCAAAATCGTAACAATTTTACTAATAATGAATTGTTGCTCCTCTCCATATCACTGCCTCCGAACAAACTTTTTGCATTTTCATCAAAATTCGGTATTATATTAAAGTCATCCATATGATATTTGACGATTCTGTGGCCAATAAAACCATTTAATCTCCCCCTGTCAGATATCCCGACAGAATATGATCATAATATTTTCATTATATCTTCAAATGTTTATATTTGTGATCAGATTTTTATTATTTCCGGATGCAATTTCCACGAGTTCACCTGATTTCGAACAATTTACTCATTCTTTACGCAATATCCATACATTGTTTTAACAAACCTGAAATATATGGAACATATTGATTTTTCGCTGGTTGACTGGTCACGGGCGCAGTTTGCCCTCACCGCCATGTACCACTGGATCTTTGTACCGCTTACCCTGGGCCTTTCGTTCATCATCGCCTTTATGGAAACCCTGTACGTTCGGACGGGTAATCCCGAATGGAAGCGCATCACCAAGTTCTGGATGACCCTTTTCGGGATCAACTTTGCCATCGGCGTGGCTACCGGTATAATCCTGGAATTCCAGTTCGGGACCAACTGGTCGAACTATTCCTGGTTTGTCGGCGATATTTTCGGCGCCCCGCTCGCCATCGAAGGGATCATGGCCTTCTTCATGGAAAGCACCTTTATTGCCGTAATGTTTTTCGGCTGGAATAAAGTCGGCAAACGGTTCCACCTGGCTTCCACCTGGCTGGTCGCCATCGGCTCAAATCTCTCGGCGCTCTGGATCCTGGTTGCCAATGGCTGGATGCAGCACCCCGCCGGAATGCGATTCAACCCCGACACCGTCCGCAACGAGATGGTCAATTTCTGGGAAGTGCTCTTCTCGCCGGTTGCCATCAACAAATTCCTGCATACCGTTTCACAGGGCTACGTTCTGGCAGCCATATTTGTGGTCGGCATCAGCGCCTGGTATCTTCTGAAGAAACGGGAACAACTTTTCGCCCAACGAAGCATCCTGGTTGCCTCGGCATTTGGTGTTCTCTCGATTCTTTTCGTGATCCTCACAGGCGACGGATCGGCCAGAACCGTAGCCAAATACCAGCCCATGAAGTTCGCCACGATGGAAAACCTTTACGAGGGCCGGCAAAATGCGCCCCTCACAGCAATCGGCCTGCTGCAGCGGGACCCATTGCAGGCTGAACACAAAAAGGAGGACTTTGCCTTCAAAATCGAAATACCCAATATGCTTTCCTACATGGCATTTCTCGACGCCAATGCATATGTACCGGGGATCAGGGACCTGGTTCACGGGAATCCGCAGCGCCAAATCCCCTCTTATACCGAGCGGAGTGAAAAGGGAGCCATCGCGATCCGGGCGCTGGCCGCGTACCGCGAAGCCCAAAAAAGTGGTAACGACAGTCTGGCACACGTTTCACTGGCGCAGTTTGAAGCTAACTATCCCCATTTCGGATACGGATATTATGCAGGCCGCGATGTCCATGAATTGATCCCGAGCATTCCCACCGCTTTCTACTCCTTCCGGATCATGGTCGGACTGGGTTTTCATTTTCTGGCATTGTTGCTGGCCGTACTGTGGCTGACCCTGAGAAAAAGGATCGAAACGAAGCGATTTATTCTTTACACCGCCCTGTGGACCATCCCGTTGGCTTATATAGCTTCGATGTTGGGCTGGGTCTTAGCTGAAGTAGGCCGTCAACCCTGGGTGATCCAGGATATTATGCCCACCATTGCGGCAGTTTCGCAGATCAAACCGGCATCGGTGCAAATCACCTTCTGGATGTTCGCCGTTTTATTTACCGGATTGTTGATTGCCGAGATCAGTATCATGGTCACCCAGATCAAAAAAGGGCCCGCGCCGATCAATTCAGAAAGTCATTAACCGTTTAAATCCTGAGCCATGTTTGAGACATTTTCACAACTGACGCTGCAACAATACTGGTGGATCATTGTTTCCCTGCTGGGCGCCCTGCTCGTGTTCCTGATGTTCGTTCAGGGCGGACAAACCATGATCTACACCCTGGGAAAGACCGAAGATGAGCGCACCTTGCTGGTCAACCTCCTCGGCCGCAAATGGGAGTTCACCTTCACCACACTGGTCACTTTCGGGGGCGCATTTTTCGCCTCTTTCCCCCTCTTCTATTCAACCAGTTTCGGAGGAGCCTACTGGGTCTGGATGCTGATCCTGATTGCCTTCGTCGTACAGGCCGTTTCCTACGAATACCGGTCGAAACCCAACAACTTCTTTGGTCACCGCACCTATGAGGCCCTTCTGTTCATCAACGGACTACTTGGAACCGTACTCATCGGCACCGCCGTGGCTACCTTTTTTACCGGATCGGAATTCATGGTAAACAAAATGAACCTGACCAATGTGACCGGTATGAAAATGCCCGTGATTTCCGAATGGGTCGGGCCTGCTTACGGACTCGAAGCGGCGCTGAATCTGCATAACCTCACGCTCGGCCTTACCGTTTTCTTCTTAGCCCGCGTGCTGGCCCTGCTCTATTTCATGAACCGGCTGAACAACGCGGCCATCATGGAACGGGTAAAAAAACAACTGCTTTACAATGCCATCCCCTTTGTAGTCTTCTTCCTGATCTTTGCCATCTGGCTGCTCCTGCGCGACGGTTTTGCCGTGAACCCGCAAACCGGCGAAATCACCATGGAACCTTATAAATACCTCCACAACCTGATCGGGATGCCCATGGTTGCAATCCTTTTCCTGCTCGGTATGGTAATGGTACTGCTCGGAATTTTCCGGGCCATAACCTGTTTTGTCAAATGTCATACGAAAGGGATCTGGGCAACCGGCATCGGTACGGTACTTACGGTTTTCTCCCTCTTCCTGCTGGCCGGGTTTAACCATACGGCGTATTACCCTTCGACAGCCGACCTGCAGAGCTCGCTGACCATCGAAAACAGCTCCTCCAGCCACTATACCCTGGTGGCCATGAGTTATGTTTCGTTGCTGGTTCCGTTTGTTATAGCTTACATCTGGTATGCCTGGCGTTCAATCGACAACCGCAAGATCGATCTTGAAGAATTAAAAGGTGAATCACACAAATATTAAATCAAATACAATGATAACGCAGATACTCTGGCTTATCGCCTGGCCCGCTCTGATCTTGGGGTCCTGGTTTGTCATTTCAAAATTTGTACGTAAATTTGATTCGTAGCGTCAAAATCAGGCGTTTTGTAGTATATGAGGGATCAAAAGGGACCGGTAAAAATCCTGGTGATCGATGATTATCCTGATCAGGCCAGGTTGATTAAAGTAATTCTTGAAAAGGATGATTGTCTGATCTATGAAGCAAACAATGGGATATCGGGGATTGAATTAGCCCGTTCAATTCACCCCGATCTCATCCTGTTGGATATTATGATGCCCGTAATGGATGGCTTTGAAGTATGCCGCCATCTGAAAGATGATCCACTCACGGGGGAGGCTCTTGTGGTGCTGATTTCGGCATTAAAGACCGAACAGGCCGACCAGTACAACGGACTGGAGAACAATGCCGACGGATTTATCACACTCCCCTTGTCCAATAAAGAGCTCCGTGAACACATTTTGGCCTACCTTCAGATCATCCTCAGCGAAAGGCATTTTCATCAGAATCAGCCCTATTTTGAAGACATCTTCGAAACCATGGGTGACGGAATTGGTTATACTACCCTCACCGGGAAAATTATTGCGGTGAATCGCGCGCTGGAAAGTATGATCGGCGTTAACCGGAAAGAACTTTTGGGTAAAAACATCATTCCCATTACAAGCCGGCTGCTTTCGGGCAATCAGAAAAAAATCATCGTACCGCTGCTCTCCGAAATCATAAAGGGAAAAGAGATCAGGCCGTTCTGTGTTGAGATTAATAACAGGGTGCTTGAGGTTAACTCCAAGTATAACAGTGCGACCAAACGACTTGTTGGGGTATTCCGGGACATTACCGAACTGAAAGCGGCCAACGAGGCGGTCAGGGCCAGCGAGAACCGGTTACGGAATCTTTACGACAACATGGCTGAGGGTGTTTGCCTTCACAAAATGGTTTACAACGAACACGGAACTCCGGTGAATTACCGGATCGTCGGGATCAACCGGAGGTATGAATCAATCATCAAACTGAACAGGGAAGAAGTTTTAGGAAAACTTGCCACCGAAGTTTATAATACGAAAACTCCGCCCTATTTTGAAATGTACTCCGCTGTAGTCAGTAACCAGGTTTCAAACCAGTTTGAGGCCTATTACGCGCCGATGGACCGGTACCTTTCCATCTCCATATCACCCTGGGAAAGCGATGGATTTGCGACATTGTTTTCAGATATCACGGAGCGGAAAAAAATTGAAAAAGAACTGATCCTTAATGAGGAACGGACAAGAATTCTGCTTGACCTGGCCCCCGATGCCTTTTTTCAGAGTGACAATTCGGGAAATTTTATCCTGGTTAACAACAAAGCTTCAGAACTGACGGGTTATTCCAAAGAGGAACTTTATCAAATGAATATGAAGGATCTCTTCGATCCAGGACAGTTAGCGGAGAAGCCGCTTCAATATCAACAGTTGAGCCAGAGCGAGACCCTTCAGGTTGAACGTGAGATTGTCAGAAAAGATGGTAGTCTTCTTCCGGTAGAAATGAGTTCACGGGCCATGCCCGACGGCACCTATCAATCATTTTTCCGGGATATTCAGGAGCGGAAAGCCGCAGAACTGACCATCAGAGAGAGTGAGGAAAAATTCAGGACCCTGGCTGAATCCTCGCCCAATGCCATCATGATCTACCAGGACGACCACTGGGTCTATACCAACCCTGCCGGGGAACAGATCAGCGGTTACCCGGCCGCGGAATTGTACCGGATAAAATTCTGGGAATTTATCACCGGGGAGACCCGTGATATGATCCGCGACAGGGGAAGAAGAAGATTGCAGGGGGATCACTTTACAGGAGATTACGAACTGAAAATCAGAACCCGTAACGGGTCGCTCCGGTGGATTCATCTCACGGCCAACAGCCTCTCCTATTTTGGGAAACCGGCCGGGATTGTGTCGGTAGCCGATATCACCGACCGGAAAAGAATGGAGGAAGACTTACAGATTGCCCTTGAACAGGCTCAGGAATCTGACCGGCTGAAATCGGCATTCCTGGCCAACATGAGTCATGAAATACGGACTCCGATGAATGCCATACTCGGCTTTTCGGATCTGCTGGGGCAACCCGAAAACACCCCGGAGGAACAGGCTCATTTCACCGGCATCATCCGGAATGCAGGTGAACGGTTGATGCACATCATCAACGACATCATCGATCTTTCAAAACTCGATTCCAAACAGGTAAGGATCACTCCCGCGGAATGCGATATCGGAAAAATCATGCAGGCCACGGTTGAAGCCTTCAGGGAATCAGAGCTCTTTAAAAAGGAACCGGGACTCCGCCTGATATCCGATTTCGACTGGCTGAAACATACACTGATTACAAAAACCGACGCTACCCGTCTGCAGCAGATCCTCGACAACCTCATCACCAACGCAATCAAGTACACCAGCAAAGGAACGATCACCCTGGGCGTTCATCTGCTCAAGAAGGATGGCCGGGAGTTTCTCGAATTCTATGTCAGCGACACCGGGAAAGGCATACCGGCCAACAAACTCCGGATTATCTTTGAACGATTCCGCCAGGTTGAGGAGCAGGAATACCGCGAAGGAGCCGGACTGGGACTCAGCATCTCCAAGGCGCTGGTGGAATTGCTGGGGGGAGCGATATCGGTGGCTTCCGAACCGGGAAAGGGAACCACATTTTCATTCACCATCCCGTACCTTCCGGTGAAAACCATTACCGCTCCTGCGCCGGTAAAAACAGCTTCCGAACAACCCGATCTCCGGGGAAAGTACATTATTGTCGCCGAAGATGACGACGATACCTGGCTGTTCCTGACTGTAACGCTGAAAGGAACCGGCGCTGAGCTAAAGCGTGCCACCAACGGGAAAATCCTGATGGAGATGTTAAAAGACCGCATGGCCGACCTGATCCTGCTCGATATCAATATGCCCGTTATGACAGGCTACGAATGTATCACCGAAATCCGTAAAAAACAATATCCGGTGAGGGTCATCGCCCAAACGGCCTACGCCATGACCGAAGAACGAAATCGATGTTTGGCGCTCGGGTGCGACGACTATCTTGCCAAACCCCTTTCCAAAACCGGGCTGCTCGCATCCATCAGGAATATCCTGCAAACAACGTGAACCCATTCCGCTTTATCAAGGTATCAAAACCGGCATCTTCTCTTTTCAGGATAAGAGCTGCCCGTTCTTAAAATCTTATACAAGATTTTGAATATATTGTAACGGGGGAAGGCAGGAACAGTTCTACTTTTGTGACCCGTATCCTGTTATTCTGAAATGGAAATTTAACCATCACATGAAAAAAGTTTTTCTGAGTTTCGTAATTATTCTGGCGGCTTTCGCAGGTCAGTCACAAATCGTGTTCGAAAACAACTACCCGGGTTCGGCAGGCCTGACCAGGCTGGCCATCTCCGGTGACAAATATTTTATGATGGACTGGACCAGCAACAAATGCAAAATTTATAACACGGATCATTCCCTTTGGAAAACCTTCGATCTGACGGTTCCGACCGGATGGTATCTGTACGATATCCGGTATGTTTCAGAAACCCTTTTCAATCTCGACTCAAAAGTGGAGCTGGTATATGTTTATTACAACTATAACACAACGTTGCAATACTACACCTATGCCACCAAGGTGATTAACGAGGAGGGATCGGTCCTGCTGACAGTCCAGGGCGGGGGGTATTCGGAAGTGGCGACGACCTCCGGTGGAAACCTGAAATTTCTGGTCTATGTTTATGATTATTCCGTAAGCCCTTACACGGTAAATACCCAGGTTTATTCCATCCCCGGACAACTGGTATCGGCAGAATCAACCCCGGATCCACAGGTCAGACAAGAACCATTCCCCAACCCTTCCCGGTCGACCGTAACCATCCCCTTCAGCATCCCCGAAGGCACCTCCGGAGCAGTGATCACCCTCACCGACTGGACCGGCAGGACGGTTAAAACCTATCCGGTTAATCAGTCCGATTCGTTCCTCAGAATCAACACTTCCAGCATGCCGCGCGGATTGTACCATTACCAGGTACAGGCATCAGGCAACATTTTTTCAACCGGAAAAATAATTTTCGATTAAATCGCTTTAGTATCACTATTCTTTTTATCTTTGTAGCCGTATTAACCTTAAAAAAATCTGAAATATGAAAAAGAATATGGGTACAACAGATAAGATCATCCGAATTGTGATCGCAGTATTATTTACAGTTTTGTTTTTCACCCAAGCCGTAACGGGCGTGGCAGGGATCATTTTACTGGTTCTGGCCGCGGTCTTCATTCTCACCAGCCTGATCGGATCCTGTCCGCTTTATCTTCCCTTTGGGATCAACACCTGTAAGAAAAAATAATCCTACCTGATTTCAGGGAAAAAGCACATTTTATGAAACATTCAGTGGAGACCTCGTGGAGGGGTAACATGCTTTTTGAAGCAACTGTAAGCGGGCATCCGGTTCTGATGGATGCAGCCACGGCGGCCGGAGGCGCGGATCAGGGCGCCCGGCCCAAGGAACTGATGCTGGCTGCATTGGCCGGGTGTACCGGGATGGATGTGGTTTCCATCCTGAAAAAAATGCGGATCGATCTTGACAGGTTGAATATCAGGGTCGACGGCGACGTGACGGAAGAGCATCCCAAACACTACAACCGGATGCATATCACCTATGAATTCAAAGGCAAGGAACTTCCCATCGAACAACTGAAAAAGGCTATTGACCTGTCGCAGGAACGTTATTGCGGAGTCTCGGCCGTTTACCGGAAAACGATGGAGGTAACTTACGAAATCGTGATCATTCAATAAAATCATTAATCCTATGGAAACAATCTGGTATATAACCGGAGGACTGTTGGTGCCATTTTTTGGTTATGTCTTTTATTCATGGTGGAAGATGAAAAAAATGCCAATGGGCCCCGAAAGTGAAAAGATCAGAAACCTTGATGATAAAAATTTCAACCATCAGGTCGGCAACGGGATCGCGTTGGTTGATTTCTGGGCCTCGTGGTGCATGCCCTGCCGGATGATGGCGCCCGTTCTGAATGAAGTCGCCGAAGAGGTCGATTCCTCCGTCAGGATTTGTAAAGTCAATATTGAGCAGCATCAGTCAATCGCAAACAGGTTTTCAGTCAGGAACATTCCTACCATGCTGATCTTCAGAAATGGAAAGGAAGTGGACCGTATCGTCGGAGTAAAATCAAAGGATTTTCTGATCAGAAAACTTAATATGTTAAAATACAAATGATTATGGACTATTATTTCACCAAAATACTGAATTGCGGGATGGCCGAAGCCGAATCGCGTGTTCTCTCCAGCCTGAAAGAAAAGGGATTCGGACTCATCACCGAGATTGACATGAAACAAAAACTCCATGAAAAGCTCGGGGTTGATTTTAAGCCTTACAAAATATTAGGAATGTGTAACCCGGGCTTTGCTTACAAGGCGCTACAGGCTGAGGAAAAGATCGGAACCATGCTTCCGTGCAACATCCTGGTTATCGACAAAGGAAACGGAACCACTGAGGTGGCTGCCGTTAATCCGCTTGCATCCATGATGGCGATCCGGAATCCCGCTCTGGGTGAACTGGCCCATGAAGTCACGAATATCCTGCAAAAGGCAGTAGCGGAACTTTGAAAAGCAATCCTTGCAGGGATTATTATTTGCGGATTGCAAATGCGTAATCACGGGTATGAACCCAAATTCCGCGGCAGAACAACGCGGTATAATACGCTCCGCATAGAGCAGGATTGTTCGACTGACTATTTTTTTATGCGTTTCGTTTTTAAAAATCCGAGTCTCACGAACAACGCGAATGGGCCGTGGCTGCCGGTTTACCGGTCTTTCAGGCAACGGACTGAAAAGCCGAAGGTCTTGAAATTCTCGATGCGGTAAACGGCGTCGTCATCGTTTTGTAAAAACCTTGACCAGGCGCTGGCTGCATCACAGGTCGTGGAGGTCCAGAAGAAGCAATAATCGTCGAGGATCTGAAAGGACCCCCGGTCGCCCCGGTAACCACCCGGTAAAGCAGTAAACCCGCTTTCATTGGTTCCTCCCGTGTTGGGCTCGCTCCAGTGGGTGGTACCCTCTTCTTTCAGTTTTCCTCCGGCAACTCCTTCTCCGTCAAGTGATGCAGTAAGTTCAAACCACTCCTCGTCGGTTGGAACGTGGTAACCTGCCGGGCAGATTCCCCGGCTGTCATCCACCGCATGCCAGTTGTACAGTCGCCCGTAAGTCACGGCGAAGATCGCATCGTTGTCGTAATTACAATAGGCTGCCGCTCCCCTTTTACTCCATTTCCTCCCGTCACCGACTTCAGGGATCGGATCACCGTTACTGAAATGGGTTGACTTCAGGTTCTCACGCAACCAGGTCTGTTTCCCGATTTTTATCGTGTGATATACATTGCTGTCGATATCGCGTACCTCATCGGTCACCAGCATTGGCGCGACCGAGCCTACCGTTTCCCGCACCTCTTTTTTACAGCTCCTGCAACCGGATTGCAAACACAACACGATAACCAGGCCAGCCGTCAGGAGGATACCGGTAATACTGCCTTTACCTATTCTCTTCATGTGCCGGTTTGTTTAAACTTAGCGTTCGTTTCATTCGTATATCGTAAATCATGTTCAATCGTAAATGTTAAAGGGTTTCTCTATATGGGATTTTCGGTGCGCTTCAATCATGGATGCACCTGACACTGAAACCGCTGGTCGTCACGTCGGCGGTGCGCCCGATATAGGCATCCAGGTCTTCAATATAGCGGAACCAGGCCATATTACCCGTGGTACCGGTCGATGACCAAAAGAACGCGTGGGATTGCATCAGGTAGAACATGCCGTCGAAACTGCGGGCCCCGGCAGGCAACGCCGTGAATCCGCTTTCGTTGGTGGCCCCTGTGTTCGGACTTAACCAATGCAGCGTATCCCGTTCTTTCATCTTCCCTCCGGCTACAGTTTCACCTCCCAGGTGATCAATCAGCGTTTGCCATTCCTGATCGGTAGCCACATGCCATCCCGCGGGACAAATTTGTCGCAGATCGGTCACGGCAAACCAGTTGTAAAACTGACCGTAAACCGATCCCAATGCCGTATCATGCTCGTAGGCACATCGCGCGCCGGTTGTCAGCTCGCTCCAGGCTGAATCCTCCACGATCACCGGAATGGGATCACCGTTGCGATAATGGGTCACTTTCAGATTTTCGGCCATCCAGGTCTGGGTTCCGAGCGTAAGCGTATGGTAAAGGTTCCCATCGGCGTCGGTAACCGTGATCGGAGCCAGAACCGGGTCGTCTGATTTCTCTTTACACCCGTTCATAACAAACAACAGCAGCAGGGCCGGCAGGATCAGGCCCGGAATCAGTGATTTTTTCATATCGCTATCAGTTTATTGCAATAAAATTAAAACAATTAAGTCTAATTTCCGGCAACGGATGATTAATTTGTATTTTTATACTGTGTTACTGCACTCAAATCCTTGTTCAGTCAAATAAACAGTAAAGGGCTACCGCAGGTATTCCTTCAGGTTATTGAACTCAAAATATGGGTGAGGGATTTTCGGCAATCATCTTAGCGGGAGGACGCAGTCAGCGGATGGGGTCACCCAAAGCGTTGACCCTTTACCGGGGAAAACCGCTCATTCAATATCCCCTGGATTTAGCGGCGATTGTAACGACCGTTACCTTCATCTCGGCCAACGGCCATGACCTGGACCACCTGGGATTCCGGGTAATTCCGGATATCTGCCCGGTCAAAGCGCCCCTGGCCGGAATCCACGCCGGGCTCACGATTTCGCCGTACCTTTGGAATCTGGTACTTTCCTGCGATATGCCCGGTGTTTCTCTCGACCTGATCCGACGATTATGGCCCTTGCTGAACGATGAATTTCAGATTGTGGTCCCGGCGCATCATGGATTTGTTGAACCCTTGTGCGGGTTTTACCATCAATCACTCCTTCCTTTAATCGAAGCGAATCTGAAATCCGGGAAATACAGTCCGCTGGACCTGATCCGGGAAGCGCCAACCCGGTTTCTGGCCTTTGAGGCTGATGAAGAGCATACCGCCCTTGAGCTGTTCAGAAATATCAATACGCGGGAAGACCTGGAATAAAAATGCTTTCGGCATGCACCAATTTCAGCATCCGCCGGCAGCCTTCTTCTTTTTCTTTACCGGAACTACTGCCGGTTTAGCAGTTTTTGAATCGGAAGGAGCAGCTGCAGTAGCTACGGCTGCATCTCCGCCACCGCCAAGCGCCATGGAAGCAGCCTTGCGGAAATCGTACCGGGCGATTTCATCGTTGGGGCTGTTATTTCCCGGTTGTGCCGGGTTAAGTACCGTCTCAAGCCAGTAATTCAGTCCGCCCTGCAACACATAATTGTTCTGGTAACCGAGCTGACGCGTCAGCAGCCATGCTTCATTGGCTTCGGTGGATCCGTTGGAATAAAAAATATTCATCTTGGTCGACTGGTTCAGGAGGTCGGCATTCTGTTCCGATAAAATATCCTGCAACGGGATGTTGATCGCCCCCGGGAGGCTGTATTGGTCGAATTCGCGGGGATTGCGCACATCGATCAGTTGAACCGACGGATCTTTTTTAATGATTTGATCAGCCACCTCATCCGGTGAGATGAACTGCGTCCCCGTGCGGATCTCCGCCAACAACTGTTCGGCAGTCAGCTTGTACGGCCGGGTCGTATTCTGTGGAACCAATGCAATTATCACCGCCAGGATCAGCAGTACCAACGTCAGAAAATGTAACGGCTTCATACTGTTTTTATATTAGTTGTTTTTTTACTCTTCAATTTGAATTATTGTTTTTCCCTGATTCCCAACGCCCAATGTCCATTGCCTGATTTTGTACTTTACATTTTGAATTCCGCGATCTTAATACTCTTCTCTCGGGAACTTCTTCTCAACCCATTCTGCCACATAAAACATTGCCAGGGCCATCACCACGAGGAGCAGTGCAAAGATGCCATCGCTGATATTCAGGGCGGTTGATATTTTCAGGTTGCCCATGGGCAGCGCTTTGTACATGGTCTCAAAGAGCGGGTAACCGAAGGCAAACAGGTAAACCCCGATAAACAGACCCACGACAAAGAGCATGGCGTCGATCTTTCCAATGGCCGCTCCGCAGAAGCTTGTACCCGGACAAAAGCCGCCCATGATAAATCCGACGCCCATGATCAGCCCCCCGATGATGGCAGAAGTGAGGAAAGTGGGATTCACATAGACCAGATTCAGATCGACCCATCCGAACAGACTGAAAAAGAGCAGTCCGAGCATGGCGGTCACCCCTCCCGTGAAGAAGACTTTTAACACGACGGTATCGTAGCCGTAAAAAAGTCCGGCAAGTTTGCGGCTGGACGAAAACCCGCACTGTTCAAGAACAAATCCAAAACCGATTCCGATGACGAATGCCAGGAAATAGTTGGTATTTGGTGAAATGATATCATTTACTGCTAAAGGACCCATATCTTAACTTATTGATTGACTGAATGACTGATTGACTGAATGATTGATTGAGTGAATGACAATTGACAATTGATAATGAAAAATTGCAAACGGAAAACTGAAAATGGAACATATAAAATTTTTAAATTTTTTCTATTCGCTATTCGCTGAGCACTGAGCACTAATTTGAATTTTGAATAAATTTTTTTTCCTATTCGCTAATCGTTAATTGATATCTAATCCCTTCTTTGAATTTTGAATTCTTGTCTTTCTTATATCCAGTTTTTGCGGAAGAAATAGGCCAGTCCGTAAGCTGCGCCGAAGATGGCCATCATGGTTACGATGCCGCCGAGCGATAGCACTGCCATGCCGCTAAGGGCCGAACCGCTGGTACATCCCCGGCCGAGCTGCGAACCCAGTCCGAAGAAGATTCCGCCCAACAGGGCAAACACCAGCCGGCGCCGGGAGGTGATCTTTAGACTGTGTTCTACTTTGAATTTCAAGCGGCCGGCAATTGCTCCTGAGAGAAATCCCCCGGCAATGACGCCAAGCATCTGAAATACCAGCCAGTTCTTCATCGGCGATCCGGGATGTTCTTCCCGGTACTCCTTAAAGAATTTGGCGTTTTCGGTGTAAGCGGGAGCGACAGCCGAAGTGCTGGCGACCACCGCACTTTTAATGGCGCCCGAAGCACCTAAGCCACGACCTGAAATAAAATTCGCGGCCAGCAGGACCAATCCGAGCAAAACACCCCCGATGTAGGGGTTCAGATATCTGTTTTTCCGGGGAGCAGATGATGTTTCCATGAGTATTGATTGAATGAATTACAATGGACAATGCCTAATTCCTGATTTAAATTTTGAATTTCTGTTTCCCTATTCGCTATTCGCTAATTTCTAATCCCTTTTTTTAAATTTAATACAAGTACCTGCTCGCCTGTCCTGCATAAACCATGATGAATCTTAAAAACAGTCCGCCGATCAGCACCAGCGATGCAGTGATCAGAATGGGTATTTTGTAACCGAGCAATTCCAGTATTTCAAGAGCGGCAGGAAGCAGCAGTCCGAGGATGACGACAAATATCCAGAAAACCTCGGTATAGGGTCCCCCAAGGAACATATGGGCGGCGTCGATCTGAACCTGTGTGCTGGCTAAAAAGCCCATAAACATGTGGATGATCAGGAAGAGTTCGATTCCGATCATCATCAGGTCGATCCGGCTGAAAAGGATCCGTTCGGAATGATTTTTCGACATCAGCATGATCACCGCGGCGCCGGTGGAGAAACTCGATGCGAGAAACAACGGTCCCAGGATGCTCGTGTTCCATAAAGGCCGTGCATTAAAGGCCGAAAGCAGGATACCGGTGTACACTCCGAGGATCACGGCGGAGATCAGCATGACCCAGGCCATAGCCGTCCGGTAACGGATAAACCAGGTTTCCCACTGGTTCAGGAATGCGAACCTCCAGTTCCAACCCGGTTTCAGCTCTTTCATCCAGGTGGCGATCCAGATGACCGACAGCGGGGTAATGACCATCAGCGTCCAGGCTCCCCACGACATGGGTGATTCAAGCCGCAGGGTGAGGTAGAGTTGCCAGAAATAGGCCTTATGGTTCAGGTCGAGAAAAAGAGCGCCCAGACCAACAACCAAAAGGAAGGGTGTCAGAAAGGGTGCCCACTTTACAGCAGCCGGGTACTCCTTTTCACGCCCCATGATATAATAAAGCGCCGCGAAGAAAAGTATTCCTGCCGCCACACCACCGACAAAAAGGTAGAGGGGAATCTGCCAGTGCCAGATATGGAGGGTGGGATCCACCATCGGGTTCATGCGACCGCTTACGATAAGCTCTTCTCTCATGGCAATCAGATTAAAAAGTAAAGATTGGGATCGGTACCGGCTTCCGGGATGAGCCGTTTGAATTTTCTGCGCTTCAGTACTTGAGAAATTTCGCTTCGGGTATCGTCGGTATCTCCAAAATAGAGACATTTGGTAGGACATACAGCCACGCAGGCCGGGGACAATCCCTCTTTTACCCGGTGAATACAAAAGGTGCATTTATCGACGTAGCCTTGGGGATGCGGGTAGCGTGCATCGTAAGGGCACGACGAAATACACGCTCCGCAGCCAATACACTTGTGCGGCGTCACCAGCACAATTCCACCGTAATCGTAATGACTGGCTCCGGTGGGGCAGCACCGTACACACGGGGAGTTGGTGCAATGATTGCACCGTTCCGACCGGATCTCCATTTCAAGTTGGGGATAGGTTCCGTCGTTCACCTCCACGATCCACTCGCGGCAATAACCGATCGGGACCTCATTCTCAGTCTGACAGGCAACGACGCAATCGGCGCAGCCGACACACTTCTTGGTATCAATGGCCATGGCGAATCTCATGCCTTCACCTCCATATTTGGATTCTCAGTAATGAATGTTACAAAATTCCCGCGCATCCCGGTTCCGCCCATGATGGGATCGGTATGAACCCGGGAGATCAGCGCCGAATCGCTCACCCCTTTCCCAAAAGTCCGGGTGAGTCGCGAATCGGTATGACCAAACCCGTGGACGATATACACCGAGTCCCAACGAATCCGTTCAGTGATCCTGACCTTGGCCGGGAACGGAGTAATGATACCGTCCTGGTTTTTAAGCCACACCTCCTGGTCTTCTTTAAGCTGCCAGTTTGCGGCTACTTTGGGATTCACCCAGACTTTATTTTCCGGCATCAGGGCCGCCAGGTTGGGGTTGTTCGACGTACGGCTGAAGGTATGGTTGGGAGCCCGGCCATAGATCAGGCGGTAAAATCCTTCGGGCGGTTCCTCGTGCGGGGTATACCTGGGCAACGGGTCAAAACCGGCCTGCTCCAGTTGTGTCGAGTAGAGCTCAATTTTTCCCGAAGGAGTGTCAAAGACCGGTGGATTTACCTCTGAAATATAGAGGTCACCCGAGGTCCGTTCATATTTCTTCACCCCGATGCGCTTCATCTCAACCAGCGATGAGTCCATTCGCTTCAACTTATAATCGAGAAACTCCTCGAAGTCCTTCCAGTCGAACCAGGCGCCCAGTCCCATTTTCCGGGCAAGTTCGCGGGTGATCCACCAGTCGGGTTTTGAATCGTATTTTGGTTCGGCAGCAGGCATCCGTAAGGCGATCACCGGTTCGCGGTGGTGGTCGTTGCGCAGTACATCGTAGCGTTCGAGATAGGTGCATTCCGGCAAAACCACATCGGCCCAGCCGGTGATCTCCATCGGCATGGTATCGATGACCACCAATAGTTCGAGATGCTGGATGGCTTCCAGGGTTTTCCGGGTGTCGGGCATGGTCATGTTGAGGTTGCTACCATTGACGATCCAGCCGCGGTACTGGAAATCTTTCAGATTCCCGGGAAACGAGCCATCGACGATCGCGTTGGCCAGCGGAAGATCGGTAAAGGGATACAGATCGCCGAGTACGTCGCGCCACGATTTCCTGACCGGAGGGAAAAGGGGATGCGGATATTCGGGAATCTCACGCGCCTCGGGAAGGTAAAACCCGCCCCGGCGTCCCCAGGAGCCCAGAAGGGCATTGAGTACGGCAATGGCCCGTGAACGCTGGGTGTCATCGCCGTACCAGGTGACATGCCGTCCCGGGTGGACGATCACTGCCGGTGCGGCATTAGCCATCTCCTTCGCCGTTTCCCGGATCCGGTTGGGGTCAAGCGTGGTAATTCCATAAGCCCATTCGGGAGAAAAAGGCTGAATATATTCCTTTAGTTTGTCAAACCCGACCGTGTATTTTTCGACATAATCCTTGTCGTACCAACCCTTGTTGATGATGACATGAATCCAGGCTAACAGCAGGGCGATATCGGTAGCAGGTTTGATGGGCAGCCAGAATTTCGATTTTGCAGCCACCGTCGAAAACCTGGGATCGACGGTGATGATCGTTGCTCCGCGGTCGATGGCATCCGCCATCTCCTGAACCTGTGTATTGTGCATATTTTCGCCCAGGTGGCTTCCGATCAAAACCAGGCAGCGTGTATCCCGGATATCAAGCGGTTCGGGTGATTCAAGTCCGGATCCAAAGGTCAGGCTGAATGCAGTTTCGCGCGGACCTTTACATTGGGCATGCGAAGGACCGGCAATGGCGTCGGAGCCATACGCTTTCATCAGCGTGGTCAACAATTTCCCTCCCGATCCGTGTGTTATCAGGGCAACCGTCTCGGGACCATAAACTGTTGAGATATAATCCAGTTTCCGGGCTACGTATTCGAGCGCTTCATCCCACGATGCCCGTTTGAACGACTGTTTGCCCTTGGGGCCCGTTCGGATCAGCGGGGTCTTGAGCCGGTCCTGGTCATAGTAGCTTCCCACGCCACCGGTTCCGCGTGGACACAGACGGCCGTTGCAATGGGGATCATTCTCATTGCCAATGATCTTCCAGATCTCTCCCCGGTCGTTCTTATAAACCCATCCGGCACATTTCCAGAAACAGATTTCGCAATAGGTGGGGGTCCTGTGAAGAAAATCCGCCCCCGTTGAGCCTTTGCCCGCGTCCTGCCCCCGTACCGAAGGCGTGCTGCCACTCAGGCCGATTCCCCCGAGAACGACTCCTCCGGCGCTTAAAGCTGAGATCTTAATGAAATTTCTTCGGTTCATGCATCAAACTGTTTTGGATTCCTGAAATACCGCTCCCCGTATCATCAATCTTTTAAACCCCGGTTTCTCCGCCGGTCAATGAATATCGCGTAAAAAGTGAAAGCTGAAAGAGATGATCAGAGGCATGGGAAGGCTTGAATTTATAAATCTATAAATATATTTATTTCGATATGACAAAAATAAAAAAAAACATGAAACAAATGCATAATTTAGTCATGAAAAAATCAAACATACGTGGAACCTGAAAATAATCTGTCCTGTTACAGCAACTATCTCCTTGTAAGCGGCTCGGGGAAAAAGGTTGGCAAGACATACCTTGTTACGGCGCTGATCCGGAAATTTTCGTTACAGTTCCCTGTGGTAGGATTGAAGATCTCTCCCCATATTCATGATGACCCGGGCGACGCGGTGTTGATTAACCACGAAGAAAATCGGTTTAGAATCTACCGGGAGTATGCCCCCCATCGTAAAAACAGCGGACAGTATCTGGAAGCCGGCGCTTCAAAGGCATTTTTCATGGAAACCGGCGACGAGAACCTGGCCGACGCTTTTGATTATTTCAACAGGTGCTGTAATCCTGAAAACAGTGCCGTGATCTGCGAGTCAGGTGCACTGGGCAGCATCATCAGGCCTGCCATTCACATCCATATTTCAGACATGCAGGAAGCCCGGTCCGGGAAAAACCCCGGTTGGCAAAAAAAAGCGGACCTGATTTTGCCTGCCCGCGATTTTGATCCCGTGAAGGTGATCAGCAGAATTTCCTTTGATGAGCGGGGATGGACCCCGAAAGGGTGTTAGTACCCCGACGGGGTATAGTGATGCAGAAAAAGTGGTCCTGTTAAAGAAAGTCTTTTATTGTGCAACCAACAACGGCGAAGTCGCTGACCCGGAAATCTCTACTTTAGGATGGTCCAAAAAATGGGAGGACCTCACGCTTAAACAGTCCATGATGATTTCAGGATCGGTGATCGAAGCCGGAAACTGGAAATTTTTCGGTGTACTCATTGGTTTATAATTTGGGGTTAATTATGGATTCCCTACCTTTGCAGTTCATTTCCCTCCTCTCATGCCCCGCCGCCTGCTCCCTGCCGATCTTACCGCTTTCCTGGATATGTTTGCCTCGCTCCGGTCGCGTAATTACCGAATCTATTTCATCGGCCAGGGGGTGTCGCTCATCGGGACGTGGATGCAGACGGTGGCCCTGAGCTGGCTGGTATACCGGCTCACCGGGTCGGTCTTCCTCCTGGGGGTGATCGGCTTCACCAGCCAGATCCCCACGTTCGTGATGGCTCCTTTCACGGGGGTGATCAGTGACCGCCACAACCGGCTTACGATCCTGAAGCTGACCCAGTTCTTTTTTATGGTGCAGTCGCTAGCCATGGCGCTGCTGGTGTTTTTTAAAGTAGTCGAGCCCTGGCACATTGTCGTGCTGAGCATCATCTTCGGCGTCATCAGCGCCTTTGATGCCCCGGCCCGGCAATCACTTGTCATGGACCTCATCGATGACAAAGCATACGTAGGCAATGCCATTGCGCTGAATTCGGCCATCTTCAACGGCGCCCGGCTGATCGGCCCGGCGGTGGCGGGGGTCGTCATCGCCATCGTCGGTGAAGGGATCTGCTTCCTGATCAACTCCGTCAGCTTCATCGCCGTCCTCCTCGCCCTGACGCTGATACGCATCGCGGTGAAGCAGGAGTCGTCAGGACCTGCCGGTTTCCGGGAGAGTCTCGGGGAAGGGGTCCGTTACACCTTTAACTCCGTCCCTATCCGGATGCTGATCCTCCTGTTGGCGGCGATGAGTCTGGTAGGGTTGTCGTATATTGTCCTCCTACCGGCGTATGCGAAGGAGATCCTGCACGGGGGCTCGGAGACACTGGGATACCTGATGTCGGCCATGGGGGCAGGGGCCCTGGCAGGCGCGCTCACGATGGCGGCCCGGAAATCGGTTTTCGGCCTCACGCGGATCATCGCCTACGGCGTTATCCTGATGGGACTTTCGATCGCGCTGGCCTCCTTTTCAGCACGGCTTTACCTCTCGATGATCTTCTTCTTCTTCACCGGCCTGACGATGATCATGACGCTGTCGGCCATCAACACCATGCTTCAGACCATTTCCGACGAGGACAAACGCGGACGTGTCATGAGCTTCTACGCCATGGCCCTGATGGGTGCTTCGCCTATCGGTAACCTCGTCGCAGGCTCCATTGCCAGCGGCATCGGCGTGGAGTGGACGATGCTGATCGCCGGGGCAATAACCCTGCTGTCGGGGATCTGGTTCACCCTGAACCGCAAGTCCCTCCGCCAGTACATCCGGCCCATTTACGTCAGCAAGGGCATCCTGCGGTCGCTGCCGCATGATGTGGGGTGAGGGGATGCTTAGCACCCTCCGGGTCCGGTTTCGTGCGGCGTAGTTACGGTGGAGTTGAATTCTTCCTGGGAGATGTATTGCGGGGTATAGGAACCACCCAAGAAGGTGATGTTGGCATAAAACGACCGCAGGTGGTTACGCGAGCCGCGCATCAGGTTATTCATCACCAGGATGATGTCAGGATTATCCGTTACAAGAATGTCCTCATGAAGGTCGTGAATATCGAGATCTTCAATGGTAGTGCCCACGATCAACCCGTTGAGCAGCGAGATGGAACCTTGGGCAACAAGGGTATTGTACAGCGTCTGTAATTCAGGGTTTGTAAAAGTACCGGTTACATGATTAGCTGCCGGGTCAGGAAGATTATATTTCACGAGCAACGCTTTTACAGCCCCTGTATGCCTCAATTCGCTTTTCGCAATATTACGGAAGATGGGTTTTGTATAAAGTGCCGAGAGCGCCTGAGAAACATCGTGTGCAAGGAATTCCTCTTCCCTGAGAAAAATAAGGGCGGCTTCTTCTGCGGGGCTAATCGTGGATGTGGGAATTGAATCCAAGCAGCAACTTGCCGTGGGTATAGAGTCATTATAGGTATAATCAAGGAGGGCCTCCTTGGTTGAAGGATCATCCGCGGGTGCGGCGGCGTTTTTATTTTTGGCGCATGCTGCAAGGAATAAAATCATTAGCGCTGCTCCAAGGATCAGGGTCATTCCCTTTCCGGTAATTTTTGTTGTTTTCATACTTTTTTCGATAAAGGTTTAGACAAATGATGAGAATGCATTCTTCGGAAGCAAAAATATACTCACGCACGCATCTATATATTATGATATTATACTAATTTGTTATAAGTTTTTAAAGAAGGAATTTCATTCATTGTCGTCATACTGTATTAAAAACAGGGAGCCCCGACGGAGAGTGGCAGAAGACCGATTAACAGCATCATTTCAATGAACACTGAGGTAGATGATCAGGGCAAAGAAAAGGACGAAATCGCCTAATCATATTTTATTCCTAACTTCGTCCCTAAAACTGCATTGAATAATGCCTGTTAAGAAATCCGAACTTTACTCCTCCCTCTGGGCCAGTTGCGATGAACTCCGGGGCAGCATGGATGCCAGCCAGTACAAGGATTATGTCCTCGTGATGCTCTTCATGAAGTACGTCTATGATAAAAAGGATCCCCTGATCGATATCCCGTCCGGAGCCAGTTTTTATGACATGGTTCTGCAGAAAGGGAAACCGGATATCGGGGACCGGATCAACAAAATCATCGGTGAGTTTGCCAAAGCCAACAATCTGACCGGGGTGATCACGGTGGCCGACTTCAACGATGACGAAAAACTGGGGAAGGGTAAAGACAAGGTTGACAAACTCACTAACCTGATCACCATCTTTGAAAAACCCGAACTGGATTTTAGCAGCAACCGGGCTGAAGGCGACGATCTGCTGGGTGATGCCTATGAATACCTGATGCGCCATTTTGCAACTGAAAGCGGTAAAAGCAAGGGGCAATTTTATACACCGGCAGAAGTGTCCCGGATCATGGCCAGGGTGATTGGTATCCGAAAATCCAGGAGTCAGTCGGAGACCCTGTATGACCCGACCTGCGGCTCCGGATCCCTGCTACTGAAAGCGGCGGATGAAGCGCCGTTCGGAATCACTATCTACGGACAGGAAAACGATAATGCCACCCGGGCCCTTGCCGTGATGAACATGTGGCTTCACGGCAACCCGGATGCCGAGATCGTCCAGGGAAACACCCTGGCTTCACCGCAGTTCACCGATGAGACTACAGGCGAGCTTAAATCGTTCGATTACGCCGTCGCAAATCCGCCTTTCAGCTACAAATCATGGATGAATGGTCTGGATCCCGCCAACGATATTTACCAGCGGTTTGAGGGATATGATGCCGTCCCGCCGAAGAAAAACGGGGACTATGCTTTCCTGCTTCACCTGATCAAATCCCTGAAATCAAAGGGCACAGCCTGCATTGTTCTGCCGCTGGGGGTGTTGTTCCGCGGTAATTCCGAGGCGGATATCAGGAAAAAGATCATCCTGAAAGGTTATATCAAAGGGATTATCGGATTACCGGCCAACCTGTTTTATGGAACGGGAATCGCCGCCAGCCTGATCGTCATCGACAAGGAGGAGGCCGCCGACCGGAAAGATATTTTCATGATCGACGCCAGCAAGGGCTTTATCAAAGACGGCAATAAAAACCGTCTCAGGGAGCAGGACATCCATAAAATAGTCGATACCTTCATCCACCGGATTGAAACCCCAAAATATTCCCGAATCATTCCTATTGAAGAAATTGCCGATCCCAGGAACGATTACAACCTGAATATTCCCCGTTACATTGACAGCCAGGAGGAGGAGGATATCCAGGATATCGAAGCCCACCTGCTCGGCGGGATTCCCAAACGGGATGTGGAGGCGCTGCAGCCTTACTGGGATGTCTATCCCTCGCTGAAAGCGGAATTATTCACACCGATCGGCAACCGGCCGGAATATTATCAGCTCAAAGGGGCAACCGGGGAGATAAGAAACACCATTTACAACCATCCGGAATTTAAGGCATACGGTAAACAAATGGATGCAGTGTTTACCAAATGGAAAAATGAGACCATTGCCTACACGAAGGCATTTGAGAAGGGGATTTACCCCAAACAGGAGATCATCGATATTTCCGAAAACCTGCTGAAACATTACGACGGCATGCAGCTCACCGACAAATACGCCATATACCAGCATTTGATGGATTACTGGTCAGAAACCATGCAGGATGACCTTTACGAACTGGCTGCCGATGGCTGGGCTGCCGGCAACGGGCTGAAACGCATCGAGAAGAAATCCAAAAAAGGCGACAAGGAGGTGGTGAAACTGGTGACCGGTCTGGAAGGGCTTGAAGGCAGGCTGATCCCGCCTGTCCTGATGATCCGGGAATATTTCGCCGGAGAGCAAAAGGTAATTGACGACCTGGAAACCCGGGCTGATACCATGAACGCTTCCATGGATGAACTCCGGGAAGAACATGGAGGAGAAGACGGGCTATTAGCCAGTGCCATAGATAACGGTAAAATCAACAAAGGCAACCTGGCTAAAGCTTTCAAAGAACTGGGAAAGCGAAATGCCGACAATGCAGAAGAATACGACCAGTTGCAGGCCTATAAAAAGCTGATGGAGGAGGAAGCTGAAATCCAAGGCCAATTAAAAATCGCACGTGGCGAACTGGAGAAGAAAGTGATAACGCAGTACTCTAAACTGAGCATTGATGAGATTCAAAATATCGTAATTGAGAAAAAATGGATGGCCGAAATGGAGATACGCATTCGCACCGAAATTGACAACATCAGTCACCGTCTTACCCAACGCATCAAAGAACTGGCTGAACGGTATGAAACGCCGTTGCCCCAATTAACTTCTGAAGTGGATGAATTGGCAGCCAAAGTGGAGAATCATTTAAAACAGATGAATTTTAAATGGTGAATGGATTTAAACATACTGATGTTGGTCCTATCCCAGTAGATTGGACAGTGAAAAATATTGTGGAGACTTCTACATTGAAGGCCAGGATTGGATGGCAAGGATTGACTGTGGCAGAATATCTCGATAATGGTGATTATTTCCTAATTACAGGAACTGATTTTATTGATAACAAAATTAAATGGGAATCATGTTATTATGTAAATAAAGACCGGTATTTGCAAGATAAAAATATTCAGATAAAGATTGAAGATATATTAATTACCAAAGATGGTACTATTGGAAAGATTGCTTTCATAGATAGCCTTCCTGCAAATGCCACTTTAAATAGTGGAGTTTTTGTTATCAGACCCAAAGGGAATTCATATTTACCCAAGTTCTTATTTTACATTTTTAACTCATTTTATTTTCGTGACTTTTTAAGTCAACTGGTTGCTGGCTCTACTGTCATACATCTTTATCAAAAGGACTTTGTCGGTTTTAATTTCCCCCTTCCCCCCACCAAATCCGAGCAAACCGCCATTGCCACTGTCCTGAGTGATACCGATGCCTTGATTGCCCACCTGGAGAAACTCATTGCCAAGAAAAAGGCCATCAAGCAGGGAGCTATGCGGGAATTGTTGAGGCCGAAGGAGGGGTGGGAGGTCAAGAAGTTGGGGGAATTGACGATAATAATTGGAGGCGGAACACCAAGTTCTTTCATTTCTAACTATTGGAATGGGGAGATCAATTGGTTTACCCCGACTGAAATCGGTGAAGATAAGTACACCTTTAAAAGTAAGAGGAAAATTTCAAGTGAGGGTTTGATGAATAGTTCAGCCAAATTGTTACCAATTGGAACAATACTTCTGACAAGTCGAGCAAGTATTGGAGAGTTAAGTATTTTAATGGTTGAAGGCTGTACCAATCAAGGCTTCCAGTCTTTAATAGTGAAAAGTGACAATAACAATGAATTTCTTTATTATATGGTTCAAACATTGAAGCCAATTATTTTGCAAAATTCAAGTGGCAGCACTTTTTTAGAAATTAGCCCAAATAAGTTAAGATCTATTGAGGTACCAGTTCCCGCCTATGAGATGCAAACTCAGATATCAAGAATTCTTGCTGACATGGATTTAGAATTATTACAATTGAATAAGCAATTGGACAAATACAAAGTAATCAAACAAGGAATGATGCAGGTATTGCTAACTGGTAAAATTCGATTGATATGATCCTGGAAGATCTTTTAAAACCCTGTTTAAAACTTGTGGTCTGCGGGACTGCCGCAGGAGACCGGTCGGCCGATCTGAAACTGTACTATGCCGGCAGAGGAAACAAATTCTATTCAATACTATTTACGACAGGACTGACACCTTTTCAGCTTTCACCCGATGAATACAAAAAATTGCCTGAGTTTGGGATCGGGCTCACGGATGTCAATAAAACCCAGCATGGAAATGACGATGGCCTGTCCAGGAGTCATTTTAATGTGACAGGATTTGAGCAGAAGATCCTGAAGTATCAGCCGAAAATTGTTTGTTTCAATGGAAAAGCGGCCGCCGCCGCGGTCCTCTGGTCAAATCCTTCGAGGACAAGGTATGTCCGTTACGGACTGCAGGATTATCCAATCGGACAAACGAAGCTGTTTGCCGCACCCTCAACCTCAGGCAGCGCCAATGGAGAATGGGATCCGGCTATTTGGCAAGAATTAGGACGGTTGGTAAAATAACCATTAAAATAAAATGATCGTGCCGGAAGAAAACAGCAAAAACGCAGGTGCAACCCCTTTTCAGAAGGAATTGTATGCGCATTTAATCCGGTGGAAACATGAGCATGTAACCTGCGAATCCGGAATTATCAGGAGAAAAGACAAGTACGGGATTGTTCATGAATACCCAAACGATGCCATTCTTCCGGATTACATCATGACTCCAAATCCAATGCTCTACCCGGCGATCGTACCTGGCCTGCTTCAGCACCAGGAGCGGTTCCCCTTTAAATTTCACAAGCATTTCAATCATGTGGCCAGTTCCCAGGCGGCCAACATGAACCTGTTTTTACCGATATTGCTGCATCCACGGGCTAACGAGGTCTTCGGGATAATAAAACCCGGATTCAAGATGCTGGCGATCGAAGAGCTGTACAAAGGATTCCGGATCGAATTCTGGGATGGGAATACACCCGAAGAGAAGGGATTGCTGGGAGATCATACCCCCAATGCCGGGACGGATGCCTATATTGCGATTGCCTACTTCAAACATGAAGATCAGCTATGTCTGTGGCTCATCGAACACAAGCTGACTGAGAAAGAGTTCACGGAGTGTGGCGGAAAAAAAAGCCCCGGGAGGGAAAGGATTGCTAAATGTGACTGTTCACGGTCATTTGCAGATATTATTGCCGACAAGGACCTATGCTATTATCATTATAAATGCCGGTATGAATACTGGAATCTGACAGAACAAAATCAAACATTTTTTAAAAATCATCATGGATCTGATTTTTGCCCATTCTCAAGTGGAATGAATCAACTCTGGCGTAATCAATTGCTTGGATTTGCCTTAGAGAGGCAGGGAAAATTCTCGAAAGTCACCTTTTCAGTCGTCAAGCATCCACGAAACAACGACCTTGACAACACGATAAAAGAATATCAGAAGTTGACAGGCAATGACCCCGCGTTCTCTGTGCTTAGTTTAATGTCCTTTATTGACGCGGCCCGCTCAACTGGAGATATTGAACTTGACCGATGGGCGGCTTGGTATTGTGAACTGTATAATGTTTATTGATATTTTAGCATACCATGAACCGGATCAGGATATTTATCAGCAGTGTTCAGGCAGAGTTTGTCGATGAAAGACGATTGCTACATGAGTATCTGTCCACAGATGCCTTGCTGGGACAGTTCTTTGATCCTTTTATCTTTGAAAATCTTCCTGCACAGGATCAAAGGCCGTCGCAACTTTATCTTGAAGCGGTTGAAAGTTGCGATATTTACCTGGGGATCTTTGGTAAGTCCTATGGGTCTGAAGATGATGAAGGGATATCACCGACAGAGCGGGAGTACGACCTTGCAGTTCAACTTCATAAAACTCGTTTGATCTTCTTGCAGGAGAATGATCCGGCACAGGTGCATCCCAAGGAGAAGCTATTGGTGAGCAAAGCTGGAAGGGAGGTTATCCGCAAAAAATTTTCCTCGGTCTCAATGTTAAAAGCCGCGGTGTATGCAGCTTGTGTCAATTACCTGCAAACCCATGAATATATTCGTATCGGGCCTTTTGATGCCTCGATGCATCCATCTGCCGGTCTGGCCGACCTGGATGAGCAAAAAGTAAACGGATTTATTGAGTTGGCGAGGGCCAAGCGGGCCTTTCCGCTGCCGGTTGGTACAACCTGTGAAACGGTGATGACCCATCTGAACCTTGCCACTGAAGGTCGGATTAGCAATGCAGCGTTGTTGCTCTTCGGAAAGCAGCCTCAGCGCTTTTTTATCACCTCCGAGATCCGGTGTGCTCATTTTCATGGAACAGAAATTGTAAAACCCATCCCAAGTTATCAGGTTTTCAAAGGGACAGTATTTGACCTGGTTGATCAATCGGTTGACTTCGTTCTGTCAAAGATCAATGTTGCCGTAGGAACACGCGACAGCGGAGTAACAGCGCCGGTGACCTACGAGTTACCGCCTGCCGCCGTTGCAGAAGCCATCGTTAATGCTGTTGCACACCGGGATTATACGTGTTTGGGCAGTATACAGGTAATGCTGTTCAGCAACCGGCTGGAAATATGGAATCCCGGCAGGTTGCCTTTTGGCCTAACCATTGCCAAATTGCATAGGGCACATCAATCCATTCCTGCGAACCCTCTGCTCGCAGAACCCATGTACCTCGCAGGATATATTGAACGGTTGGGGACAGGAACAGGGGATATCATCCGGCTTTGCCGTGAAGCCGGCTTAAAGGAACCTGAATTTATCCAGGAGGAAGATTTTAAAGTTGTGATCTGGAGAAAGGAATTGTCCACCCCTCAAGCCACCCCTCAAGCCACCCCCCAAGCTACCCTCCAAGCTGGTGAGTTGGTTCCGGAGCCCATCGGAAGATTAATCCTGATTCTTAGCGGTGAAATGAAAAGAGCTGATATTCAGGACTGTCTTGGATTAAAGGACCGGAAAAATTTTATTTCCCTGTACATGGAGCCATCTATTGAAGCCGGTTTGGTTGAAATGGTCTTTCCGGAGCGACCAACGCATCAGGACCAGCGTTACCGGTTGACGGATAAAGGAATAAGATTGAAAAAGCAACTCGAAGAAACCATCAGGAAAAGATGAGTAACATCGGTAAAAAAGAACGAGAAACCCAGGACCGGGTAATCAAATTATTCAAAGAGGAACTGAAGTATCGATACCTTGGCAATTGGGAGGAGCGCGAAGGAAATGCCAACGTTGAGGAACAGATCCTCTTGCCCTGGCTTACCGACAAAATGGGGTATAGCCGGAACCTGGCTGGCAGGGCACGATTTGAGTTCCTGAAGGTCACGAATGATCAAAGCCGATCCTTGTATGATGTAAACAAGGAGGTTTATGCAAAATTGCGTTATGGAGTCGATGTCCAGCCCGAGATCGGACATAATAAGCAAACCATCCAGCTGATCGACTGGAATAACCCGGGAAACACTGATTTTGCCATTGCCGAAGAGGTGACTGTCAGGGGTATTCACAAGAAGCGTCCGGATATTGTCCTGTATATCAATGGGATTGCAATCGGGGTGCTGGAACTGAAACGAAGCACAGTTTCCATCTCTGAAGGGATTCGTCAGAACCTCGATAACCAGAAACACCTGTTCATCAAACCCTTTTTTACGACTATCCAGTTGGTGATGGCCGGGAACGACATCGAAGGGATTGCCTATGCTGCCATCGAGACAAAGGAAAAGTACTTCATGAAATGGAAGGAGGTAAACGAGGAGAGCGGCAAAGATCATCCCTATCTGCTTGAAATTACCCGGGCGGTCAGGGAAAGAGCGAACACTTTTGAATATCCCCTGGACCGGAACATCGTTGAACTCCTGAACAAGGAGCGTTTACTGGAAATTCTCCATGATTTTATCGTTTTCGACCGCGGGCAGAAGAAACTCTGCAGGCCGAACCAATACTTCGGTGTCAAGGCCGCACAGGATTTTATCAGTCGGAAAGAGGGAGGCATCATCTGGCACACCCAGGGAAGCGGTAAGAGCCTTACCATGGTTTGGCTGACCAAATGGATCCGGGAATTCAATCACAATGCCCGAGTGCTGATCATTACGGACCGAGATGAGTTGGATGAGCAAATTGAAAGGGTCTACCTGGGTGTCCAGGAAAAAATATACCGGACCAAAAGCGGCAAGGATCTGCTTGCCGTCCTGAATGACACGGCTCCCTGGCTGATCTGCTCCCTGATCCACAAGTTCGGCGGGAAGGAAGAGATGGATGAAAGCGATCTCGATGCCTACCTGCTGCAGATGAAGTCTGCTATTCCAAGTGATTACAGGGCAAAGGGAGATATTTATGTTTTCGTCGATGAATGTCACCGGACACAGACGGGAAAACTGCATCGGGCGATGAAACAATTCGTCCCGGAAGCACTGTTTATCGGTTTTACTGGTACTCCCTTGCTGAAATCGGACAAGCAGACCAGTATGGAGGTGTTCGGCAGGTACATTCATACCTATAAATTCAACGAAGCCGTACACGATAAGGTGATCCTTGATCTTCGTTACGAAGCCCGTGATATCGAACAGAAAATCACCTCCCCGGCCAGAATTGACGAATGGTTTGAATTGAAGACACGGGGGCTTACCGATCTAGCAAAGGCTGAATTGAAACAAAAGTGGGGGACGATCAGGAAGGTGTTCAGCAGCAAGTCGCGACTGGAGAAGATCGTGGTCGATATCATGCTGGACATGGAGAAGAAGGAACGGCTACAGAACGGAAGAGGGAATGCCATGCTCGTGTCCGACAGTATCTACAATGCCTGCCGGTACTATGAACTGTTCCGCCAGGCCGGACTGACGAACTGTGCCATTGTTACCTCTTTTGTCCCCAGCCATTCGGATGTCAAAGGGGAGGGTGACGGTCATACCGAGAAGATCCAGCGTTTTGAGATCTATCGGAAAATGCTGGCTGAATACTTTAACAAAGATCCTGAAGTGGCGATTACTAAAGTGGATAAGTTTGAGAAACAGGTAAAGAAGAAGTTCATCGAGGAGCCGGCACAAATGAAGTTGCTCATTGTTGTCAACAAGCTGCTGACAGGTTTTGATGCTCCGCCCGCCACCTATTTATACATCGATAAAAGCCTGAGGGATCATGGGCTATTCCAGGCGGTTTGCCGTGTCAACCGGCTGGATGGCGATGACAAGGATTATGGCTACATTGTTGACTACATGGATCTCTTCAAGAGTCTTGAACTGGCCTTCAAGGATTACACCAGTGAAGCATTGAGCGGGTATGCCAAAGAAGATATCGAAGGATTGTTGAAGAATCGCCTGTCGAAAGGGAAAGAAAACCTTGAAGAAGCCCTGGAAGCCATCAAGGCCCTATGCGAACCGGTGGATCCGCCAAAGGACAGTCTGGCGCATATACGCTATTTCTGTGGCCGTGATACCGGAAATCCTGAAGAATTGAGGGATACAGAGCCCAGGCGAGTATCGCTCTACAAAATGACCATTGCCCTGATCCGTGCCTATGCCGGGATTGCCGATGAGATGGAGGAAGCCGGGTACAGCGAAAAGGAAGCTGAAAGGGTCAAGGCAGACATCACCCATTTTGAGAACCTGAGGAAAGAAATCCAGATCGCCAGCGGGGATTACATCGATTTGAAGCAGTACGAGCCTGCCATGCGGCATCTTCTTGACAGCTATATTGGAGCGGAGGAGAGCCGTGTCCTGGCCAACTTTGATGACCTGAGCCTGGTTGAACTCCTGATTGAACGCGGGGAAAAAGCCATTGAAAGTATGCCCGGAAACATCCGGAAGAGCAGAGAAGCCATGGCCGAGGCTATCGAAAATAACCTCCGCCGGGTTATTATTGAGGAAAGTCCGACCAATCCTGCCTACTACGAAAAGATGAGCGTTTTACTGGACGACCTGATCCGTTTGAGAAATCAGCAGATGATAGAGTACGAAAAGTACCTGCAACGGATCATCGAACTATGCGGGAAAGCCAAGAACCCGGGAACGTCAAAAGAATACCCGTATTCCCTCAATACGGCCGGCCGAAGGGCATTATTCGATAATCTGGGTAATGACGAAAATTTGGCCACGGAGCTTGATACGCGAATTCTTTCGACCCGGAAGGATGGTTGGCGTGACAATGTTCAAAAGTCGAAGGCTGTGAAATACGCCATTGAAGAGGTCCTGAAGAAATACGAAGTAAATGACCCAAGTACTGAGTACATTCTCAACATTGTCAGAAATCAGCAAGAATATTGATTTTCAACAGCCCAGGGTGTGCACAAGATCGAATTAAGCGGCATTACAATCGATGTTATCCGCAAGGATATCAAAAATATGCACCTGGCGGTTTATCCCCCTACGGGAAGGGTTCGTATTGCAGCCCCGTTAAGTATCAGTGATGATGCCATCCGGCTCTTTGTCTTGTCCAGGCTGGGATGGATCAAGCGCAACCAACGCAAATTCGGGGCCCAAGAGCGGCAATCCCCCCGGGAGTACAAGGAAAGAGAAAGTCATTACTACCTGGGCAGGAGGTACCTGTTAAAGTCCATCGAGGAGAACGCTTATCCCAAAATCCTCCTGAAAAACAGGACCCTGGAACTTCATATTCGTCCCGGGACACCCGTTGAGAAACGCCATGAGATTATGAATAACTGGTACCGGAAGGAGATCAAGAAGCTGATCCCTGTCTATATTGAAAAGTGGGAAGCAATCCTGGGAGTGAAAGTGAACGACTGGCAGGTAAAGCAGATGAAGACCAAATGGGGATCCTGTAATATCGAGGACCGGCGAATCTGGATTAACCTTGAATTAGCTAAAAAACCGGTGCAGTGCCTGGAATATATTATTGTTCATGAAATGGCACACTTCCGGGAGCGGCATCACGACGAGCGATTCCAGACCCTTATGGACACCTTCCTTCCAACCTGGCGAAAGATAAAATCAGAGTTGAACCGGTTGCCGGTGAGTCATGCGGAGTGGGGGTATTGAAAATAAATCAATGGAAAGAGTATGAGCAAATGCTTAAATAGTTATACCAAGAAAAGGTATTTTGACTGTTAAAATGATTTTGTGTTTTCAACGATTAGTGTAAATAAACTATTATATCTCAGACTACTAAACCCATTCATTTGGATTACTTTGGGAGAGGAACTGATTTTTGGGGAGGAAGCTGGACGTTGATCTTTGGTCTCGGTGATTTGTTTTGGGTTAGATTTTGCTTTCATGATTCAGTGTTTTTTAATGATTCTATCAGTCCAGCCTCTGAAATTGAATGAATTGCCTGTCGTTCTAAAACCGGAATTGACTGTAAGGATAATCTAATTTTAGGTTCCACTTTCAACCGGTCAAATTTTGATACCTTCCCGTTAGTTTGTTTTCGTGGCCGGGTAATATTGAAAAATTTCATAAATCTTCTTGGTCCCACCCCGTCATAAAGAAGAATTTTCAATTTCGCTTTATCATCTTCACCTTCGGTTATTGCATCATCATGTAGAGTAAGACTTAGACTTTTTTATAAGGTTCAATATAGAATAGTTGTTTTATCCCTGCTAAAATAACATGTCTTGCACAATTATGGCACGGATACGTTGTACAAAACAGATTCCCCCCGATCATTTTCGAACCGGTTTGTTGTGATCCAATGATTATCGCATGCATTTCTGCATGGACGGCTCTGGAGTATTCAATTAGATCTTTAATTTTTGTCGAATTTCGAACTAAGTTTCCCAAATGAGGTACTAATTCTTCGTTGATATGTTCAGGAGAAACTTCAGGTTTTAACAAGTCTTTTAACTCTGGATTCGAAATAATTGTTAAAGCAATATCATTTGCTAATTGTTTCTTTCTTATATCGTTAGAACAATTCCCCACAATTTTACATCTATGGTCTTTTTCTTCGTCTTGATCAGTGTATAGATTCCCGCCGAATTTCGGCACGTCATTCCACCCAGTAGATAGAACATTGAAATCTTTATCGGTAATTGCTGCACCGACCTGTCTTGACAAGCAACCAGAATTGTTTGCTGCAGATTTAGCTTGATACATCGCGATTTCGTGTGGTAAAGGGGTAATTATTTCACAATCAAAAACTAAATTTAAATACCTCTCTATTTTACGAGACAAAGTTTTCTTGAACTGCTTATCTACACGAATAAAAAAATCAGCGTCTATAAAAGTATCTCTAACGTTTTGCCCATGTTCATTGTTCTCAAAGTCATCAGTATTAATAATTTGTCGAACCTCATCCTTTGATAGACCCTTATCATATAGCGTTTTTTCCCGAAGTTTCAGAGGTGAATAGATACTGAAGAGATAGAATAAACCTCTATATACGGATCTTAATAAAAGTAATTCTTCTTGATTCTTCAAGGAATCAATAATATAGCAAACGCGTCGCCCTATAAATTCAGTTGGATCTGGCAAACTCTTTCCACCGGTGATCTCAACAGATCTTTGCACATGTATGTATGCAATGGCAAGTTCAGCTAAAATTGAGTAATTTTTATGTTTTTCTCTTAACCAATCACCTCCTGCAATTTTTTTCTGCAGAATTGAGTAGGCCATTGTTTCTCCTGGTGATGGGTTACCTGTAATATCATAAAATTGCGAGATTATTTGACTCAACTTAATTCTGACAACAGTGTAGTTATAGTCCTCCTTTAATTGCTTTTCTAACTCATCTATTACAGGTGCTGAATACGACCCGATAGGGGCGCAAATTCCAATAATTATTTCTGCAGTATAGGTGTGTTCTACTTTTTCCCTTGTGTCTTTACCAACCTTCTTGACGGTTGATTCTTGTTTTTTAGTCTCGCTGGCGGCAAGTCCCATATTCAATTTTTACCGGTGCAATTTAAAGGAACCTCCCCAGAAGTTAAACCCTTAACAACTGATATTATAAAGTATTTATCAACATAACAATCTATCTGACTTAACTTTCTCATTTTTTGTACTTGGAGTTGGTGGTCTTAAAGGGAAACACCGAAAAAAAGTAAAAACGATTTATACGTTGCCTTATTTTATGTGACTACAAAAGGTGAAATGTGTGTGATTATGTGTGTTGAAAAATAAAGATCTCCATATTTAATTGAATATCAATTAAATATGGAGATAGTTTGCGGAGAGACTGGGATTCGAACCCAGGGTACACTTTTGGCGTACACACACTTTCCAGGCGTGCTCCTTCGACCACTCGGACACCTCTCCGGGATAAATAACGAAATAGTGAAACAGCGGGGTAGCGAAAGATTACAATCAAACGCTGTTCAGCATTTCGGGGTGCAAAGATAGAACTTATTAAATAAAAATCAAACAGTCATTTCACCACGCAGGGAGGATTGCAGCAGCTGTTTAACACCCTCCTGCGAATACCCGCAACCCAGGAGGTACATGAGTTTGGTGACGGCCGATTCGGTGGTAATGTCGTACCCTCCTACCACGCCGATCCGGCTGAGGGCGGCGCCGGTTTCGTATTTTCCCATATCGACGGCCCCTCCCTTGCACTGTGTGACATTGAAGATGATGATCCCGCGGCCGACGGCAGCAGAAAGCTGATCCAAAAACCACGATGCCGTTGGAGCATTGCCCGCGCCAAAAGTTTCGAGGATCACCGCCTTCAAATCGCGGGTATTCAGGATTGCTTCCACCGAGGCGGGTGTGATCCCCGGGAAAAGCTTTAAAATGGCAATGTTTTCGTCGAGTTCCTTGTGCGCACGCAATTTCTTGAAATTGGGTTTCAGGATATTGCCGTGATGGTACCGGATGTGAACACCAACTTCGGCCAACAGGGGATAATTTCCCGAAACGAAAGCCCCAAAGTGCTCCGCATTGAACTTGCTGGTCCGGTTGCCCCGGTAAAGCTTGTTCTCGAAACAGATGGCAACCTCCGGAACCACCGGGGTGTCGATCTCCTTTGCCGCGGCAATCTCAATGGAATTAATGAAATTCTCACGGCCGTCGGTCCGTACCATCCCGATGGGCAACTGCGAACCGGTGAAGATAACCGGTTTGTTCAGGTTCTCAAGCATAAAACTGAGCGCTGAGGCAGTATACGCCATCGTGTCGGAGCCATGCAACACCACAAACCCGTCGTATTCCTCATACTTCTCCTCAATTACCGAAGCAAGATGGATCCAGAAGGAAGGATGCATGTTGGATGAATCGAGCAGGGGCTCAAAAGTGTAAAAATCGATCCTGCAATTGAAATTTTCAAGCACCGGAAGATACTTATACAGGATATCAAAAGTCAATGGCCTTAACGACAAAGTTTTCGGATCCTGAACCATCCCGATGGTTCCTCCGGTATAAATGACCAGTATGTTTGTTTGTCCTATCAACACAGGGAATTTAAATCAGGTATTAGGCATTGGCCATCAGCCATTAGGGAAAAAAGTTCAAAGTTCAAAGTTCAAAGCTCAAAGTTCAAAGCTCAAAGCTTAAAACTCTCAAATTATCACATTAGCACATTAGCACATTCTCAATCACTCAGTCACTCAATCAATCATTCTGTCAATCAGTCATTCAATCAATTAATTCGTCCGTCAGTTCTCACCCCATCAAACTACATCCCCGTACCTCAGCTTCGTCGAAGCGCCCGAGTACCTCGAAGCGCCCATCGGCAAGCATGCGCCCCAGGTCCTGGGTGGCAATAAAGCTGCAGGAATTGAAGTTGGCCAGATCGATGATGTTGATTCCGCCTTTTTCACCGGTTTTCGCGTAACTCAGCGGATCTTTCGATTCTCTGATCATCACCTTCATCCAGGGCGGGGTTTCAAAGGAACCAGTTCCTGTTGACCATGCCTGTGACAGCATTTCCGTCATTCCGTACTCCGAATGGATCGATTCCACGCCAAACGCCGGTCGAAGCAGCGAATGCAGCTCCATACGGGTAATCTCATTTTTACGGCCCTTCATGCCGCCGGTTTCAACTACCGTTAGTGGCGCATAGTTCCCCGGAAACTGTGATGCGAAATCGGTCAGCGCGTAAGATAACCCGATCAGCATAACCTGCATCCCCTTGGCACGACGTTGTCGTAACCGGGCATACAGACCGGTGGGACTGGCCAGGAAGAAACCGTTTTCCGGACTGCTGCTCAAATCCATGAGGTGCTGGATCATATAAACCAGCGAGGAATCGGGGGCCTGCTCCGGATTGGGCATTAATGCCAAAAACTGGTAATTGGCAGGCGATCCGTAAATCCGTTCAAATCCTTTTACCAGCGATTGACGGTAGATGGAAAGGTCGGTGACCGGATGACGGCTGCGCACCGACCCGGTCGTTCCGCTGCTGCGAAAAACTGCCTGTGGCGGTATATTCCCGCAAATAATGTCGTGCGACTTATACAGTTCGATGGGCAGAAATGGAATCTGTTCCGGGAACATCACCGTTTCGGGACTTATTCCCAGTGCAACCACATAACGGTGGTATACGGTATTGTGTTCGTATTGGTACCGGAAGATCTCCATGGCAAGCGCCGTGAACTCCTGTAACGAAGAAATACCAAAAACCTGTTCCCTGAAATCCTGCGTCATTCAATAGGGTTTTCAACCTGAAAATTATGTATTTTTGCCGTTGCAAAGGTACGGAAATTCAGAACAACCGTCATGAAGAAGTTTGACAAGGCAATAAAGCTATCTTTCCCTGTCGCGATCATCGCGGCCGCCTGCGCGATCCTGCTCCCATCCTGTCTGAAAAATGAACAGTATCCTGAAATTCCGGAAATCGCTTTTCAAAGTTTCACGCTCGCATTCGACACCAATAATATTCCCCGGAAAGGATATCTGACTATTTCGTTCGTGGATGGCGACGGTGATCTCGGCCTTCATCCGGGCGATACCCTTTCACCCTACCAGAAAGGCGGAGATTATTACTACAACTATGTCATTGATTACTATGAAAAGCAGAACGGGGTTTATGTACTGGTCCCGCTCAATCCGCCCTACCATGCCCGGATTCCTTACCTGACGCCCGACGATCCCAACAAAGCCATCAAGGGGATCATTGTCGACACCCTTCAGATGAATCCTTATCCTGTGTATGATACCATCAAGCTGAAATTCTTCATTTATGACCGCGCTTTACATAAAAGCAACGTTGATTCCACGCCACCCATCATTCTCAGGAGGTAACAGCGCCGATGGAACGAGTATTGGCCTTCCGTAAATACCTCATTCTCGGGTTCATCCTGCTCATTGCATCGATTTTCCTGGCCAGGCTTTTTTATGTCCAGATCATGGTCGACAAGTACATCCTCTCGGCCAACAACAACGTGTTGCGTTACATGACCCAGTACCCGGCGCGCGGACTTGTCTTCGACCGGTACGGTGAATTGCTGGTCTATAATGAAGCCGCCTACGACCTGATGGTGATCCCAAAACAGGTCAAAAAGCCTGATACTGCCGCGCTTTGTTCGTTGCTGGGGATCGACGCGGAAGAGTTCAGGTCACGGTTGCAGAAAGCACGGGCATTTTCACCCTATCGCCCATCGATCTTCGAGGCACAGATCACACGGGAGAATTTCGGATTTCTCGAGGAGAAACTGTTTTTGTTCCCGGGATTTTATGTACAACCGCGCACCCTCCGGAAATACTCCTATCCCGTGGCAGCCCATGCTTTTGGTTACATCGGCGAAGCCAGTCCCGAGGTCATCGCCCGGAACCCGTATTACCGACCGGGCGACTACATCGGGATCAGCGGTATCGAGAAATCCTATGAGGAGGTACTCAGGGGGCAGAAAGGAATGAAGATCCGGGTTTTCGATGTATTGAACCGCGATAAGGGCAGTTTCCGCGACGGAAAGTACGACACCACAGCCGTTGCAGGCATTGACCTCTATGCTACCATGGATGTGCAGCTTCAGCAGTACGGCGAATTGCTCATGACCAACAAAAAGGGAAGCATCGTAGCCATCGAACCATCCACCGGCGAAATCCTCTGCCTGGTCACAAGTCCGTCGTACGACCCCAACCTGCTCTCTGGCAACATCCGGAAGAAAAATTATTCTGCACTGCTGGCCGACACGGTTTATGTTCCCCTTTTCAACCGCGCGCTGATGGCCATGTACCCGCCGGGATCGACCTTCAAGCTGGTGGATGCGCTGGTAGGGCAACAGGAAGGGGTTCTCACCCCCGAAACAAGATATGGTTGTCAACTTGGTTTCGCGATCGGTAACGGGAAAAAGGTGGCATGTCACCCCCATCCTTCGCCCCTCGACCTTATCGGCGCCATTCAGACCTCATGCAACGCTTATTTTTGCCGGGTATTCAAATCGATCATTGACAACCATGCTTACCCGGGCACGCGAAAAGCTTATGAAAACTGGAGAAAAGAGGTTATGAGCTTTGGTTTCGGGAAAAAGCTCGGTATCGACATGCCGGGCGAACTCAACGGGAATATCCCTTCGCCAGCTTATTACGACAAATACCACGGTGTTAACCGGTGGCGTTCGATGACCATCATCTCGCTGGCCATCGGACAGGGGGAGGTGGGTATCACACCGTTACAGCTTGCAAATTTTTCGGCCGCCATCGCCAACCGCGGTTGGTTTCGCACCCCGCACCTCATCCGTGCCATCGGAAAGAAGGACAGTCTGATCGGGGAATTCACCACCCGGCACCAGGTAGCCGTCGACCCCCGCTATTTTGAGGTGGTCGTGGAGGGGATGGCCAATGTAGTAACTGCCGGAACCGCCACCGGGGCGAAACTCGACAGTGTGGAGATATGCGGAAAGACCGGAACTGCGCAGAATCCGCACGGGAAGAATCATTCGATCTTCATTGCATTTGCTCCCCGCAACAACCCGAAGATTGCCATCTCGGTGGTTTGTGAAAACGCGGGGTTTGGCGCCACCTGGGCAGCCCCGATCGCCAGTTTGATGATCGAAAAATACCTGAAACGGACGGTGAAGAGGAAGGATGTTGAAGAACGGATGATCGGTGGCAATCTGATTAACGGGAAATACGATGATGACAAGAGAAAACAAAGGGATCTTTCACAGGATTGATTGGGTGCTGGTGGTATTGTATCTCAGCATGTTGCTCATCGGATGGTTAAGCATATATGCCGCCGTTTACGATGAAAATCACTACCACATCTTCGATCTTACACAGAAATACGGTAAACAGATGGTATTCATCATCGCAGCCCTGCTGCTGGCGATGGGAATCCTGATCATCGACCCTAAATTCTTTTCCCAGTTTACCTGGTTCATCTATGGATTTTTCCTGTTCATGCTGGTGGTTGTCATTTTTTCGGGAAGGGAGATCGCCGGTTCCAAAGGATGGTTTGCCATCGGCGGGTTTGGAATACAGCCGGCCGAATTCGCGAAAATGGCCACAGCCCTTGCCTTGGCAAAATACCTGTCGCTCCAGGATATCGACCTGAGAAAATATAAAAATGTGATCGGCGCCGCAACTATTATCCTGATTCCGGCACTCATCGTCATGCTGCAACACGACACCGGATCGGCCATCGTATTCCTTGCGCTGGTGATCGTGCTGTACCGCGCCGGACTTACCGGATTCGTTCCCCTTGCCTTCATCGGACTGCCCGTACTTGCCATTCTTGCCCTGCTGATCAACAAGCTGATCCTGGTTGCGATCCTGGTGCTGATTGCCGGCGGATTTTACTTTTTCAGCAAACGAAAGATCCGTACCTCCCTGCTCATCCTGGCCCTGTTTCTGGGACTTTCAGGTTTCGTGTTTTCAGTCGATTACAGCGTCCATCACATTCTGAAATCCCATCAGCGGAACCGGATCGAGGTGCTGATCGGAAAACAGACCGACCTGAAAGGAGCCGGGTACAATGTGAACCAATCGCTCATCGCCATCGGATCGGGAAAGCTCTTTGGAAAAGGATTTCTTCAAGGTACACAGACCAAATACAATTTTGTTCCGGAACAGAGCACCGATTTTATTTTCTGCACCATCGGCGAAGAATGGGGTTTCGTGGGCTCCGCCCTTCTGGTAATCCTCTTTACCGGAATGATCGTACGGCTGATCCAACGGGCTGAACGGCAACGATCGCGCTTCAGCCGGTTTTATGGATACGGGGTTGCATCGATCATACTGTTCCATTTCGCCATCAATATCGGGATGACCCTCGGACTGGTTCCCGTTATCGGAATCCCACTGCCTTTTATCAGTTATGGCGGTTCTTCATTGTGGGCCTTTACCATTTTATTGTTTATCTTTATCCGCCAGGATTCATCCCGATTCGAACTGGTCTGAACCTTGAAAAAGAAAACTGGCAACCCAAGCCAACACCAGATCATTCAGGTAAAAAACATGACCTGCAGTTGCTGCATTCACTTGCTGCGTAAGGAGCTTTCGATCGACGGCATCGAAATCCATGAGCTGAAACTGGGGATTCTCGACCTCTCGATCGATCCGGAGCGGGTGACCTGGAATTTCGTGGAAAAACTTCTTGAAAGCTATGGTTTCGAGATCATCCGGGATAAGGAAAAGGCCCTGGTGGAACAAATCAAACAAGCCGTAATCGAACTGGTCCACAATACCACCTACAATGCCATGGTGCGAAATTCCGATTACCTCGTCGAACGGTTTGGTATGTCATATCCCTATCTTTCCACATTATTTTCAAAACACGAACCGACAACCCTCGAAAAGTTCACCATCTTTCATAAAATCGAAAAAGTCAGGGAGCTGATTGAATACGGGGAACTGTCGCTGAGCGAAATTGCATTCATGATGGGATACAGCAGCGTTCAGTATCTTTCAACCCAGTTTAAATCGGTCACCGGCATTTCTGTCACCGAATACAAATCGGCCGGGAAATTTGAACGTAATGGCCTAGACAAAGGATCCAAACCTTCCTGATGTAAACTGAAACAAACCTTACCTTCACGGTTTTAAAATTCGGCCGGTTGAATTGTTATCAATTGAAAATCTAAAAATCACATTATCAATATTTTCAAATGATTTTACAATTGTAAACCCGAAAAAATCCGGTATATTCTGCATCTCATTTAAATTCCAGGCATTTTTTTGTCAGAGACATTTGTATCGGGAGGAACTGCTTTTCATTGTTTACAAACCTGTTCTGATCCGTTATAAAATCTTGTACAACGTTTGCAAAATTTCGTAACACCCCACCCCAGGGATTGGTGTAATATTGCAACGTCTTAATGCCCCGATTCAGGGATCCGGCCGGAGCCGTAGCGGAACACTCCGGCAACCCACCAGGAGTTCAGGGTAAACCCGACAAAATGTGTATATATTAATATTTTAAAATATGAAGCTGCGAAAAAATGTTGCGGTAAGCGAATCGGGATTGTTATTCAATCCTGTTACGGGAGAATCGTACTCGGTCAATCCCATCGGGGTTGAGATCATCAACCTGCTGCGTGACGAAAAGACCATGGAGCAGATCGGGGCAGTGATTCTTGAAAAATATAACACGGATCAGTCCACATTTGAAAAGGATTTCCACGATTTTGTCGGAATTCTGTACCATCACAACCTCATTGAGACCCATGAAGAAGCGAACGGTTAACATCGCCGTTACCGGGCTGAACGCCATCGACAGTCCGGGACCCGGAGTTTCGGTGATCCGGGCTTTACGCGAAGCCACATCGTTCGACGTGAAGATCATCGGCTTATCATACGAGTCGCTCGAACCCGGCATTTACATGCATGATCTGGTCGACCGGACCTATGCCATTCCCTATCCCTCGACTGGGATCGAGGCCATCCATTCGCGTCTCGAATATATCCATGAGAAGGAACATCTCGATGTGATCATTCCGAATTTCGATGCCGAGCTTTATACCTTCATCAAGCTGGAAGCAAAACTCAGGAATATGGGAATCCATATGTTCCTGCCAACCCTGCACCAATTTGAGGAGCGGCACAAAATGAATCTGAACGATTTCGGAGAAAAATACCAGATCAAGGTGCCTAAAAGCAAGGTTATTTACGATCTGAATAAGGTGTACAGCCTGCAATCGGAATTTTCATTTCCGCTTCTCGTCAAGGGAAAGTTCTATGATGCTTCGGTTGCCTATAACATCGATCAGGTGAAAAGTTGCTTCAATAAAATCAGCGCCAAGTGGGGGGTTCCGATCATCATCCAGGAATTTATCCATGGTACCGAGTTTAATGTGACGGGACTGGGCGACGGAAAAGGAAACACGATTGCTGTCGTTCCGATGCGAAAGCAATACATCACCGACAAGGGAAAGGCGTGGGGAGGGATTACCATATCCGATGAGAAAATGCTCGAGATGACGCGTCGTTTTCTGCACGAAACAAAGTGGCGTGGCGGATTTGAGCTGGAGCTTATGAAAGATAAAGAGGGAGAACTGTATCTGCTCGAAATCAATCCGCGACTGCCCGCCTGGATCTACCTGGCCGTTGGGGTCGGACAGAACATTCCCGAAGCGCTCGTGAATCTGGCGCTTGGCGTCAAGGTCAAACCGTTTGAATCGTATGAGGTCGGAAAGATGTTCATCCGCTACGCGTGGGACATGATCGTCAACCGCGAAGAGTTTGAACAGATCAGCGTTTATGGAGAATTTTAGAAGTGAAAAAATGCAAAATCAGGCATTAGGCGTCGGGCATTAGAGAAATAACAATAATTCAAAATGCAAAATGCAAAATCAGGCAATGGGTGTTGGGAATTAGGGAAAAATAATAATTCAAAATGCAAATTAGTGATCAGCGATTAGCGAATAGAGAATGGAGTTTTATATGTTCCATTTTCAGTTTTCCATTGTCAATTGTCAATTGTCCATTGTCAATCACTCATTCACTCAATTTTATTAATCAGTCAATCTGTCAATCAGTCAATCAATAAATCAGTATGAGCAAACTTCGTTATGAACGGCCGGTAATCAAAAAGCTGGAGACCGGCATGCCCAATAAATTCGGGTCGCGGATGGATCATGAACCTGTCACAAACATCGACGGTGTCGCGGTGTCGCGGCTGATCAAGGAATATGGTTCTCCCTTATTTGTACTGTCGGAGCGCATGATCCGTGCATCCATGAAAAAAGCGAAAAGAGCTTTTGAGAACCGGTACCCAAAGGTCCAGTTTGCCTGGTCGTACAAGACCAACTACCTGAATGCCGTTTGCCGCATCTTTCACCAGGAGGGATCGTGGGCTGAGGTGGTTTCGGTATTTGAGTACGACAAGGCAATCGCCCTGGGGATCGACGGCCGAAAGATCATCTTCAACGGGCCCGACAAGAGCGAGGAGGATCTTACCAAAGCCATCCTGAATGATTCTTTGATTCACATTGACCATCTGGATGAGTTGTACACCATCACCGAGCTTTGCGATACCTTGAAGAAACGGCCCCGGGTGGCCATCCGGGTAAACATGGATACCGGGGTCTACCCGATGTGGGACCGTTTCGGGTTCAACTATGAAAACGGACAGGCCTGGGATGCCATCAACAAGATCATGCATACAGGGAAGATGGATCTGGTCGGACTTCACTGCCACATCGGCACCTTTATGCTTTCGCCGAACGCTTATGCCGTGGCGGCAACCAAGCTGGCCGAGCTTGCTTTTGCGCTTGAACAGAAATTCAAACACGAGATCCGGTACATCGACATGGGGGGTGGATTTGCTTCAAAGAACACCCTCAAGGGATCGTACCTGCCCGGATCCGATACCAATCCGTCCTTCAACGACTTTGCCGAAGCTATAACCACAGCCCTTATCAACAGTAATTTTCAGAAGAACAAACTACCGCTGCTGATCCTCGAAACGGGCAGGGCGCTGATCGATGATGCCGGATTTTTGCTGGGGACGGTGATCTCCAATAAAAGATCGAGTACCGGCCGGCGCAATACCATTATCGACGTCGGCATCAACATCCTGTTCACCTCATTCTGGTATGATCACAAGATCACACCTGCCCAGTCGTTCACCCAATACACCGAAGATACCTGCGTTTACGGTCCGCTATGCATGAACATCGATGTGGTGCGGGAGAGCACCTCCCTGCCCCTGCTGAACAAAGGGGAACATGTGGTGATTCACAACGTGGGCGCCTATAACATGACCCAATGGATGCAGTTCATCAAGTTCAGGCCCAATGTCGTGCTGATCGATATGGACGAAAATCCGCACCTGATCCGGGAGAAGGAGTCGATCAACAACCTCAATGACCTGGAACAGGTTCCCCCGCATCTCATGACCTTTTAACTTTTCATCCTTGGAACAACATAAGTTATCGACAACATTCCCGTCGTTCGCAACAGGTGTTTTTAACAGCTACACCCAGATCTTTTTTTCGAATAACCGGATATTCGCGGGTATCCTTTTCGTCGTGTCGTTCTTTGATTTCTGGGCGGGATTCAGCGGACTGACGGCGACCGTCACGGCCAATTTCATGGCGTACCTCATGGGGTTAAACCAAAGCCACATAAAAAAGGGATATTACGGTTTCAACAGCCTGCTGGTCGGACTGGGGCTGGGGCTGCATTATCAGCCGGGACCGGCCTTTTATATCGTTCTGATCTTTGCATCCCTGCTGACCCTTTTTCTGACCCTCTGGTTTGAAGGGGTCATCGGAAAGTACGGCCTTCCCTTCATGAGCATCTCTTTTTTATTCGGAATATGGCTGGTGACGCTTGCTGCAAGGCAATTCACAACCCTTCAGATCAGCGAGCGGGGAATCTTCATGACCAACGAAATGTTCTCCCTCGGTGGCCACCCGATGGTGGAATCATACAACTGGTTCAAAAACCTGGGATTACCCGTTTCGCTCAAACTCTACTTCACCTCCCTGGGTGCGATCTTCTTTCAGTACCACCTTTTCGCCGGGATCCTGATCGCGGCCGGACTAATCATATATTCACGTATTTCATTTGTTTTATCGCTGCTGGGCTTTTTCTCCGCCTATTTCTATTACCAGATCGTCGGGGCCAACTTACAGGATCTGGGCTATTCGTTCATCGGATTTAATTACATCCTGACCGCCATTGCCATCGGGGGTTTTTTCATTGTCCCTTCCCGGTGGTCGTTCCTGTGGGTCATCCTGCTCACCCCGGTTATTTCGATCATCCTCACTAGCACCCAGGCCGTGTTCAACCTGATGCAGCTCTCGGTCTTTTCCCTTCCGTTCAACATGGTTGTTCTGCTGTTCCTGTATTCACTGAAGTTCCGCGATCGCTATTTCACAAAACCCGAGCTGGTCGCATACCAGCAATATTCGCCCGAGCGTAACCTGTATGCACACCTTAATTACAAGGCACGTTTCGGCCGGTCACGATATTATCCGATTACCCTTCCCTTCTGGGGAACCTGGAAGGTCACCCAGGGACATCTGGGCGATTTCACCCATCAGGGCGACTGGAAACATGCCTGGGATTTTGAAGTAACCGACGAAGAAGGTTTGACCTATACCGGCGAAGGCCATTATCCCGACGACTATTTTGCCTTCAGCAAACCCGTAGTTGCCCCGGCCGACGGACACGTCGAAGAGGTGGTCGACGGGGTGGAAGAAAATATTATCGGAAACGTTGACCTGGAACACAACTGGGGAAATACCATCATCCTTAAACATGCAGATCAGCTATATACGAAACTTTCGCACCTGAAAAACGGAAGCATCAAGGTATCGGTCGGCGATGCAGTGGTAAAAGGCCAGGCGCTGGCACAGTGCGGCAATTCGGGACGTTCGCCCTACCCTCATCTGCACTTCCAGGTACAAGGCACTCCTTACATCGGCTCTAAAACCCTCGATTTTCCAGTGAGCCATTATATCCGGCTGGTAAACGGGACCTTTGAACTGAAATCGTACGAAATTCCCGGAAAAGGGGATCTCATCTCCAACATCACCCGAAATCACGCCCTTGAGAAAGCTTTTCATTTCATTCCGGGACAGGAATTCCGGCTGAAGGTCAGGAATGACCGGGATGAATCCTGCGAAGTACGATGGGAGGTTCAGGTCGATGCAGTGAACAGCACCTGCATTTATTGTGAGAAGACCCGTTCGCGCGCCTGGTTTTACAACGACGGCGATATTCATTACTTCACCCATTTTGAAGGCGATAAATCGTCGCTGCTTTTCAAGTTTTATCTTGCAGCCTATAAAGTGATGATGGGGTATTACCAAAATATGACGGTTACCGATTATTTGCCGGTAAACACGTTCAATAAATTACTCGTGGGTTGGCTTCAGGATTTTACCGCACCGTTCTGGCTCTTCACCCGTAACCATTTTTCGTTGCATTACCTCGCCATGGAGGATGAACTGATGCAATCGAATATACGGCTCCGTTCGAAGACCAGCGCCCTGCTTGCCCGCCGCGTACTCAGAAATCTGGAGTGTGATTTGTTCATCGGAAGTCGCGGGCTGGAACGATTCATCCTTGAAGAAAATGGATTCAAAACTGAAGTAATCCTCGTAAACGAACGATGAAGAAACTCCTTCTATTTTTATTGTTAGTAACGGCAGTCGGCCAAAACCATGCAAATGCAGGAATTATCGACTTTGCAACGGTTGATGCCCTGTCGTATCGGTATTATCTGGAACAAAAATGGGACAGTGTGATCTACATCGGAAAGATGGCATTAAACCAAAACATCGACTACTACTATCTCAGGGTGCGGATGGGATTGGCCTACTTTGCCCGGAACGAGTATATTCCCGCATCGGTTCACCTTAAAAAGGCCCGTCTTGCCGATCCCGCCGATCCGGTAATTGCCGAGTATCTTTACTATTCGTGCCGTTACACGAACCGGAATGAAGAGGCGCGGCTGCTTGAGCCTTCCCTCCCGAAAGAGACGCTGGCACAGCCGGGGATAAAATCCGGATTATTCAACCAGGTCTCCGCCGAATCGGGATATACCTTCAGCAGCAACCAGTCGCCTGAAGATAAACCCGACCTGATGAAACATGACAGTCTGTACGGAGAAACCGATCTTTACGGAAACTACATATATGAACACCTCGGATTGAAATTCAACCTGTCGAAAAGGATCGAACTGAACCTGGGATACAACTATCTCAATTTCTCAAAGACCAAATACATCCAGTATGCACGCTGGGAAGATCACTTTGAAGGAACTGCCGACTCGGCCTGGGGAACCTACTACCGCTATTCTTACCCCCGGGTGACTTATGATACAAATTTTCAATACCGCATAAATCAACATGAATTTCACGCGGGGTTATCCTTTTACCTGAACGGCGGGTTCCGGATCATGCCGGCATTTCACATGATCCATGTAAGTTATCCCATCACGACCGCCCGCGTCTCATTTCAGGAGGTCCAGGATACCGGATATTATATCGCCGTCACCAACCAATGGGTGTTTTTTCCTTTTAACCGTACCCTTTACACGTTTGATCGCCGTGATACCTCCTTCAGCAACTACCTGGTTTCGCTTGCACTCTCGAAAGAGATTGGCAGGTTTAACCTGGGGATCTCAGGGAGCTGGTCGAACATCAACAACCGCAAGCAGAAGCAGGTCGGGATGACCCTCACCTGGATGCCGTGGGGAAATCTCAATTTCTATTCAACCACCTCGGCGATCGGATTTTTCCAGAAAGGTGGGAACCGCATCCTGCTGGGTGAAACCATTGGAGCCAAAATCACGCCCTGGTGCTGGGGCGAAGCAAGTTTCCACTACGGAGATTACACCAATGCCAACATCATGAACGGTTCGGTGATCTACAACAGCAGCGATGTGATCGATTACAGGGCCGGAGCCAACCTTTACTTCCTTGTAGGAAAACACCTTCAGTTGTATCTGGTTTATCAATATGTTAAAAAAGAGAGTCAAACCTACTATTATACTTCAGGGTCCACATCGGGCGAGATGAATACCCAGCTCAAGACCGAACTGGTACCCTATCATTTTAACACCATCATGGGAGGATTAATATGGAAATTTTAGCAAAAATTGAGCGCAAGGAAAACTTTCTAAATGCAAAATTAAAAATGCAACGTTCAAAATACAGAATGCAAAATGCAAAATTCAAAATGCAACGTTCAAAATACAGAATGCAAAATGCAAAATTCAAAATGCAAAATACAGATAACGGAATCCGTATAAACAAACTGATGATACGGACTGTGGTAGCAGTATTGGTGGTTGCCGCTTTCACCTTCAAGTTAAACGCGCAGGATTATCAGGCGCTTCAGGATGCCTTCAGCAGGAGTCACGCCTATGAAGCCAAGGCTAACTTTACCGATGCCATTTCCTCCCTGAAAAAGGTTTACCTGGAAGATTCCTATGAGATCAACCTGAGGTTGGGCTGGCTTACCTACCAGGCCGGGTTGTTCACCGAATCGTCGGCCTATTACCAGAAGGCCATCAACCTGCGTCCCTATGCCATCGAAGCCAAGTTCGGCTACGTCTATCCCGCATCGGCGCTGGGGAACTGGGACCAGGTGATCGCACAGTACAATGAGATCCTCCGGATCGACCCCCAGAACACCTTTGCCAATTACCGTTTGGGTTCGATCTATTATGGAAGAAGGGATTACGTGAAGGCTGAAAAATTCCTTGAAAAAGTCATCAATCTTTACCCGTTCGATTACGACAGCATGGTACTCTATGCCTGGACCTGCCTGAAGCTGGGAAAACTACGCGAAGCCCAGGTTATGTTCAACAAGGTCCTGCTCAACAAACCCCGCGATCCTTCGGCTCTCGAGGGACTTTCGCTGATAAAGTAGGAAACACCGTTCCTGCTGCAACGATATCATTTCTATTGACCGCCTCTGACTTCGAGAATCGCCATGATCGGAAAGGGTTCCTGGCTTTGAAGAAAATAGATGGTCAGGTCGTCGATCTGCTGAAATTCCCGGTACAAGCCGTCGTTGGTATTGGTGTTCGGAACCGGAATGCCGCGATCGGTCAATCCTGCCTTACCCAGAAAGGTCATCAACCCCTGCGGGTTGGCAAAATGGATCCGTGCAAAATATACATCAAAATCGGGATGGGCCAACAAGGTGGCATACATTCCGAAATGGATTCCAAGAAAAAGATCCTGCCAGGGATACATGCAGTTCTGCATCCCCGCCGGGCCGAGGATAAAGGCCAGGTTGCTGCGACTGCTCAGCAGGTTGGGATGGTTAAACGGCTCTGGAAGTTCAAATTCGGGCTGGAGGTTTTTCATCCGGAAAACGGCGGTCAGGCGGTTGAAAAAGTCAAAATCCAGACCGCCGCCGCTGATCGGGGTCATCACAAGGTAATAAGAACCGTAAGCCGCCTGGTACTGGTGTGAACCCAGGCAATCGAAACGGGTCAAGGTGTCACGCAAACTACATTTGATCACCGACAGGGAATAGATGCCGAAAGCCGATTCCGGCGATCCCAGCTTGTATACCTCCAACCGTACCGACCGGTCAGCATACTGATACTCCTGTATCAGCAACGACCTGAAACCAAATTCCAAAAGGAGATCGGCATTGCCCGGATTGTAATTCCACAGGGTTTCGGGATCGTAAAGTTCTGTTTTGGTAATGTGAATACCCCTGAGATCCGCGGTATCCGGCGGGTTGATCTCCTGTGCACGGAGGGCCGGGCTGAGGGAACTGACCGTCATCAACAGGAAGAAGATCCTTTTACATAAAATTGTCATGTGCCAATAATTTGATTTCAAGAGTGATAAATTTATTTCCGGACAATTTTGAAATACCGGTTTTAGGAGCGGGTTCTAAGTGCAATAAGAAAATTTTGCATAAAGATAAGCAATTCAAATTTTAGATATTGTATCCGATGGAACAGAAATCCCCGTCGGGACAGAAAAAAAGTCGGAACTTTGCGCGCTAAAACCCATTAAATGATGACTTGTGATTTTGTTGAAGGCCGCGAATATCAAGGGTTCCGGTTATTGAAAAGAAAGTTTATTCAAGAAGTGAATAGCTGGTGCCTTTATTTCACCCATATCCGTTGCGGCGCCCGGCTTTTCAAGATCATGGCCGACGATCCCAACAAGACTTTTTGCATCGGGTTCAAGACCCTTCCCGATTCCGACAACGGCGCCCCCCATATCATGGAACACTCGGTACTGAACGGATCCGAGAAGTTCCCCGTGAAAAGTCCGTTTGATGTGCTCCTCAAGGGATCACTCAGTACTTTTTTAAATGCCTTTACCTCGAAAGACTATACCATGTACCCGGTCGCCAGCATGAACGACAAGGATTATTTCAACCTGATGCACGTTTATCTGGATGCCGTTTTTAAACCGTTGATCTATTCCGATGACCGGATCTTTAAACAGGAGGGATGGCGCCACGAACTTACCGATCCGGACGGGGAGTTGACTTACTCGGGCGTGGTTTATAACGAGATGAAAGGCGCTTTTTCAAATCCGCAGCGGGAACTTTGGTACCAGGTGTTTCGCCACCTGTTTCCCGGTCATCCGTATGGTTTCGAATCAGGAGGGCACCCGGTCTCCATCCCGGCGCTCACCGCCGGCGAATTCATCGACTTTCACCGTAAATACTACCATCCCGGAAACAGCTACATTTTCCTCTACGGGGATGCCGACCTGCTCAGGGAGCTCGCCTTTATCGACGAATCCTACCTTTCGGGTTATTCCGGTAAGGCTCTTGAATTCCATATTCCGGACCAGGATCCTTATCCTGCCATGAAAGAGATCACCGAATATTATCCACTGACCGAAGGCGCATCTCCCCTGAATCAGACCTTCCTCACCTATAATTTCCTTGCCGGCCAGAACAGCGACCTGGCGCTTACCATGGCGCTGGATATCCTGTGCGAGGTACTCGTGAACCAGGAGTCGGCGCCCGTACGTAAAGCCCTGCAGGAGGCCGGGATCGGGCAGGAGGTGTCGGCAACCTGCTCCAACTTCAAACAGCATGCGGTGCAGATTGCGGCACTGAACGCCAATCCCGGCGATAAACAAAGGTTTCACGAAATAATAACCCAAACACTCACCGAAGTCATGGGCAAGGGACTCGATAAGGAGGTGATCAGGGGGGTGATCAACCGGATGGAATTCCGCCTGCGGGAAGGTGATGATGCCCAAAAGGGACTGGCCTGCCTTAACCAATGCCTGGCACGCTGGTTCTTTTGCGACGATCCATTCTCAGGATTAGAATATGAAGCCATCCTCCGGGAGGTCAAAAGATCACTTACCGAAAATTACCTTGAAACCCTGATCGAACGGTACTTTCTCGACCCGACCCGGTTGCTGTTGCTCACCCTTGAACCATCACCCGGCCTTGATAAACTGCGGGAAGCCGGGGAAGCCCGGGTCCTGAAATCTTACCGGTCATCGCTCACACCGGCTGCCATCGATGACCTTATTAATGAGAACCGCGACCTGACCGAGTTCCAGCAAAGAGAAGACTCAGCGGAAGCATTGGCCACCATACCCATGCTGACGATCGGCGACATCCGGAAACAGGCAGATCCCATCCACTTTGTTCAGGAAGAGATTGAGGGGTTACGGGTCATTCGCTACAACCAGTTCTGCAACGGAGTTGTTTACCTGAACCTGGGTTTTGACCTGCAGGTGATACCTGAAGAATTGATACCCTACGCGGCATTGCTGGCAAACCTGGCGGGAAGTCTCGATACTTCGGAGTACTCCTTCGAAGAGATCAATAACCTGCTGAACATCCATTCCGGCGGATTTTCGACCACCCTGCGGAGTTATAACCGGGATCAGGAGGATGATTGCCTCCTCTCCTATTTTATGGTCTCCGCGAAAACCATGCAGGGTCAATCGGAGAAAATGTTCAGACTGGCCACCGAAATCCTGCTGAACACCCGGTACCGTGACATGCAGCGGATGAAAACCCTGATCGCCAGGCATCAGTCGTACCTCGATGCCTGGATCAAGGGAAGCGGATTTCAGATCGCGAATAAACGACTCACCTCCTATTTCAGCCGGCAGGGATTGTTTGGTGAACTGACCGGCGGATGGTCCTATTACCGTTTTGTCACCGGCATACTGAACGACTTTGATGCAGTTTGTGAATCTTTGTCCGACCGGTTGGAGCAAACCGCCCGGCTGCTGTTCACCCGCGAAAACCTGATCGTTGCGGTAACCTGTGATGAACAAGACAAACCGGACTATTACGAACACCTGACCCGTTTCATCGGAACGTTGCCCGTCATAGAACCAGTCAGGGTGGCTTGGAATCTGAGACCTGAAATCCGAAATGAAGGATTGATGGCTGCTTCGAATGTGCAGTATGTCACATCCGGATTCAATTTCCGGAAACTGGGGTATTCCTGGTCGGGAAGGTTGCTGGTGCTCAACCAGGTGCTTTCGACCGACTGGCTGCAAACCCAGGTACGGGTTGTCGGCGGGGCATACGGGGGATTCAGCAGCATTGCTCCTTCCGGAAATTTCACCTTTAACTCTTACCGGGATCCCAACCTGGCTGAGACCCTGAACGTTTACCGGAAAACTCCCGATTTCCTGGAAAAATTCAATCCCGACATGGCTGAGATGACCCGTTTTATCATCGGGACCATCGCGGAGATTGACACCCCGCTCACCCCGTCGCAAAAGGGAAACAAGGCGCTGAGCATGGCGCTCACACGCCGCACCAACGACGACCGGCAACGGGAGCGGGAGGAGGTGCTTTCAACGGAACCCGGACACATCCGGGATCTGGCAGAAATGGTCCGGAACGTTGTGGGCCAGGGCGTCCTCTGCGTCTATGGCAGCGCCGAAAAGCTGACCAAGGAGAAAAAGCTTTTTGATGAACTGGTTCCGGTTCACTCGTGAGAATCCGCCGTCGGAAACGAATACCTGTCTCTGCTATTTGACGCCCTTCAGGGCTTTGGCGATCTCATCGCGAATCCCGACCTTGAATTTATCAACATTCGACAGACCATTGGCAAAAGCAAACTCGGTGAGATCGGTTTTAATCTCCTTGCCCTTCTCCTGCTTAATAAACCAGAGCGCCTGGGCATTGATGTCGAAGCTGCTGACCAGCTTTGCCTGCGTTTTATCGTCGGTGTTCACCACCTTGAACCGGATGGTCCCCTCCTTTACCTCGCGGGCATATTCCGACTGGATGAGCTTCCGGAGGTTTTCCTCGATCGACTGGTCAATCGGACACCTTTCGTTGGGATGAAAGTAATAAATTTCGAGTACCGGCAGTGCCGGTACTGCCGGTTTTACCTGGGCCTGTAATCCGCCGGAAAAGAAAATTAACAACACCAATGCAGTAATGATCCGGGTTTTCATATGTTAATGATTTTATATTTCATCGGCCACATGGAATATCCATTATGATCATTCGCGATTTGCAAGAAACCGGTTCCAATGGATATTTCATTTAAAGCGGGGTTGATTTTTTCGATTTTATACTTCGTTGACAAATATAGCGATCCGAACCAGCGATAGGCAAGCAAATTCATGGTCCGGGTCTCCCGCCCGAGGATCAGGTAATGGCCGTCGCTGAGGATTTGCAATTCATGCGTATCGGTTTCATAACCGTTCACGGCACTCACGGAATCCGTCACCGTAAAGGTCGAATCCATCAGGTAAAACTTTCCCAGCACCGGCGAGAAAAAACTCATCAGCCCGTTGGGTTGCAATTTGAAATCAGCGGTGGTGGCAGCAATGCCCCCGTTCAGAAAAACCCGGTAATAAACGGTGTTACCGTACCGGTCGAGGATCATTTGCGGATGGTCGTAAGTGTAGGGAGGCGATAATACATAGGGCGCCAGGAAGATATAACCCGATGTTGCCGATGAATCGTAGATGACCACCTGCAGAGGCGGATTGTTCTGGGAATCAGCCAAAGGTCCACTCAGGAGGATCACAGTCAACACGACCAACCGGAGCGATTTTCGGAGAGTGCTGTTCATAATGCGGGCATTTAATTTCAGACATTTTGATTCAGGAAAAAATATTCATCACTTTATCCCGGAAAATGCGGCCGACCGGCAGGGTTTGGTACCGGTTCTGCACACTCCCCGATGATCTCCCTTCGCTCCGGAGTTCCATACCAAATTTAATGCAATGTTACATCCCCCGGTTAAAAGGAGATGGTTTTTTCAATCAAACGAAAAAATATCTCCAAACGGTCATTTTTTTCCAACGAAGCGTAATGAAAACAAAAAAGAAAAATCTTCTTACTCTTAGCCTGTGGAAGAAAGATCTGTCGGCGCTCCTGAAAGAACACCTCGACGACAAATTCTTTTTCCCGGGAGGAAAACAGATTTCAAAAGGATCGGAAACAGGGGATTTATCCGGTACTACAGCCCGGTGGCATTTTTACCCGGGACCCGCAAACAAGATTTGTGACCGACGAGATGCTCCCCTCCAAACAGACACGATAACCCTTAAATCCTTATCCAATGAAAACCATTCGCATATTATCCGTATTCCTGCTGGCGGTGATATTCTTAGCCTCCTGTAAAAAGAAGGAAAGCACTCCTGTTCTCGACGCTACCGCCGGGGAAGCTGCCTCGATCATGGTTACTTCGCTGTGTACCGATGGTGAAGGAACCCTGAGTCAGGTAGAGGACGCCATCATCCTCTCGGGAGAGCCGGATCCGAAATCGACCCTGTACGATTCCTCATTCACCCTGGTCAGTCCACCGGGAGCCCCAATCACCTATTCTTACCAGATGCAATACAGTTACGGATTCCAGACCCCAAACATTTTCGGGTTGTCGTTTGAAAGTGCCGTAAACTATTCCTCCCCTTACGTAAGCGCCACCATTGAAGGGATCGGGAACATCAGCGTTTCTGGCATTCTGGTCGGCGATTCCTACGTCAGTAACGGACAGTCACAGCGCGAAGGAGAGACCGTAATGACCTGAACCTGGTGGTTGGTGATGCCGGGTACGGCATCAACCGGCAACTGGATGAAATTATAGATTCCCCAGATGATCAGCGCCAGGGTCAGCATTCCGATCACGAGTTTATTCCGGATGGAAAAATCAATGGTCTTGTTCAGTATGGTGTCGGCTTTGTGATAATCTGAAATAACAAAAATCAAAAACCATTTAATCCGCAATCGTTCCCTATGGCCGGCTTCGTCCCGGCAAAGCGTTCCGTGTCATTATCCATGAAAAACTTCACCGCCGGAACAATGGTCGGCAAGAGGTTCAGGGAGTAACAACCATCAGCTTGCAGTACCTTGTACCCGAAGAGGTCTTTAATCCGCATACGTACAATCCGTCGGGAACCCTTACCCCCGCATCGTTCCTGCAATCCCAGTGAAACCGGTTATAACCCCGGGGGGCTGTGCCCGTGAATAACCCTGAGATCTGATTTCCCAGCATATCATAGACCGCCAGACTGACCGCATCCTTTCTTTCCAGGTAGAACCCGAGTTGAAACCGTTCTGACGAAGGATTGGGGAAAGCAGCCAGCCGGAGTTCTCCCGGATCAGGCTGCGTACCGGGTTCATCTACCGCGGTGAATATTGGTTTCGGGAGCTTTTTGGTGGTAAATAAATGGTATTCGCCGGCTGATAAGTCAATCCCATCCGTAAGGTTGGCGACATTCAGAGAATCGCCTGAGAAATAGTCATACCAGATTCCGGTTTTAGTGAATCCGGGGACGATGGTCCCGCCTGCGACATCGAAATTCCCGATGATGGCAACATCCATATCCTGACTCCGGAGTGTGATTCCTTTCAAGGCGCCGCGCACATTCAGGGTGAAATCGGCGGTTTCGAAAACGGGCTGATTCTTTTTCAGATCGGCCAGCGCTGCAACGGTGTTGAACAGATACTTTCTGCGCCACTGTTGCAGGTAATCCCACCGGATTGGTTTCGGATCAAGCCGCGAAGCACTGGTACCCGAAGGATAATTGATGCTGTAATCATATCCGAGCTCTTCAAATTGCCAGAACATCTTCGGCCCGGGGATCGTCAGGAAAAAGGCAGCCGCCATCCCCGACCGGAGCAGGGCTACCGATGTGTCGCGGCAACTGTAGGGCGGGCTGGAAATATTACCCGAAGAGATATTGCGGAACATCTGCCGTTCCTCATCATGACTCTCCATGTACCCGATCACATGGGGATCGGCCCAGCCCCGGTTGACATACGAAATCCAGGAAAAATCGGACGATGTTCCCGAATTCCAGCCCATTGTGCCCTGACTGTATGCATTATTCAGATTCCCCCAAAGCATCATTCCGTCATCCGAAAGCTCCTTCTCCTCGTTGTTGTCGGCGAAATGTTCGAGAATAAAGTAGATCTCCGGGTTGATTTGTGTAACTGAATTGCGATAGTCGTTCAATACCGCAATCCTTGCCGTGTCCCTGCGCCCCCACAACGCGACATTGTCGGGATAGGAATTCACTTGTGTGAAACCTTTAGAAAGATCAAACCTGAACCCGTCGACATGATATTCCGATGCCCAGTAACCAATAACCCTTTTGCAAAACTCCCGCGTGTAAACACTTTGATGGTTGAAGTCGAGTCCGACATTATAAGGGTGTTTCGGAATCTGGTTAAACCAGGGACTGTTGGCGGCAGGCCGGTTGGCTTCGTTATCCCAGTATAACCGCACCAAGGGTGATTTTCCGAACTGATGATTCAGAACAATGTCGAAAATCACTGCGATTCCCTGGTCATGTGCCGCTTCGATAAATTGTTTCAACCCCTCCCTGGTCCCGTAGTACTTGTCGGGAGCAAACATGAAATCGGGATTGTATCCCCAGCTTATATTGCCTTCAAATTCCATGACGGGCATCAGTTCGATGGCGTTGATCCCGAGACGTTTCAGGTATTGCAGGGTGTCGATCAGTGAAGGATAATCATGCTGAACCGTGAAATCGCGGATCAACAATTCATATATGATAAGGTCGGTCACGGCGGGTGGCGTGAAAGCGGTACCGTTCCAGGGATAAGGAGTCTGGGCAGTTTGCAGGTAGGAGCAAATATCCGTTGTTTTGCCTTCCGGATACGGAAGCAGCCCCGGATAGGTTGCAGGATTGATATATTTGTCGTCGGGGTCGCACACTTTGTCGCAGTAAGGATCGGCGATGCGGAGGCTGCCATCGACCAGGTACTGGAACAGGTACTCCGTACGGGGGATCAGGTTCCCGATACGGATCCAGTACCGGTTGTTATCGGGTGTCCGCATCATGTAATGCGCCGAATCGCACTGCCAGTCATTGAAACTTCCGATCACGAACACATTTTTCTTGCCGGGTGCAAAGAGTGACAGAATAACGGTGGTCGAATCCATGTAATTGATCCCGTCGACCACTCCCTGCGGCAACTCAGCCGTTACCGGCGGGGTGACCACAGTATAGCTGAAGGAGTCGGCGCGGGCAGCCGTGTCGTTTACTGCGACGATCTTAACCCAGTTTGTAACCCAGTAATGACCGAAATGATCGGCCAGGATTGTATCAGTGATGGTGGTTCCGGCTATAGCCTTTACCAGGACGTTATTCACATAAATCTTCAGACTGTCGGCCAGAGGGCTGGTCGCTTTCACCGGAATGGTATCATTAAGATCGGGGAACAGGGCCTTTCGGTCGGGAAGGATGATGTTTACGCTGGTGGAGGCGGGATAGACGTCGGAATAGATGTCGGCGCCATTTGCCTCCCGGCCGACCTTCGAACCGTCGCTGTTTCGGAATACAAAGGCGAGCTTTTCAATTATTTCCCCCGCGGGAACCCCATACCAGGCCCGGATCGACGGCGTCATTTTAATCTGATATTTATTATTTCCCAAAGGGGTCAACAGCGCTTTGGGAATGTTCTGATTCCACTCGGCAATCACGTACTTCCAGTCGGTCGGCGAGGTGCTTTGATCGGTGATGACGCCGGTGTGCGCGTAAATGGAACCCGAAAAATTGATCAATGCCGCATTCCCGAGCGAAGCATCATAAATTACTGTACATGAGTCTATATCGGTTGGATAAACCGGGATGGTCACAACCATTTGTGACCGGAGCAGAAAGGGGATCACGATCAGAGCCATGATCATGCCGGACGCTGTTTTATACATGGTAAGAAATATTTTGAATTCATGCAAATGTAATAAAAACAGGTTTTTTGTCAAATCATTCTCCAAACAAATGAATTTAAAAAATCGGGCCCGGAATTCTATTAAATTCATTTGTTTTTAGATTATTAATGTGAATCAAGGGTTAAAAATCAAATAAATCAGCGCAGCAGCTAATTTGCCAAACACATGAACCAGGAGGCCTTTAGTAGACCTCACTTTGCTCGCTCTTTGAAAATCTGTTTTTTCGATCAACCAATGGAAAAAACCTTCAATCGGTTGGCGAACTTTCGACACTGCCTGTGAGAACAGATCATTTGCTGCCTTGTCATGCTGCTTCTCCCATTCAGATTGGCCTTTGATTCCTTTCACCGGTGTCATCATAACAGCATTCTGTGTTGATGATAGACACTCAAAGAAATCGTGGTCATGATAAATTTTGTCACCGAAAAAGGTTCTGTTTGAGATATTACTCCAAGCATTTCTGAATACATTCAAGTCATTTTCAGAGGCTGACGTGATTAGCATCTGTTCAGGAAAGGGAAGTTGCTTTTCCCGGCGAAATGCCAGGGCATGAAGTTTAAGTCCGTAATAGTACATGGATTTAGTGGAACAATATCCCTTTTCGGTGAGTTCTGGCGCAACTTTACCAACTCGCTTGCCCGAACAGGTAATAATTGGGAGGGAATCCAGTAAACTCACATCATGGAAACAGTCTTCAGGTTGATGGGTTCTCAACAGAGATTCTGTCAGGAGCCGAAAGGCTTCAGACAAACGGTTGATCCTGTTGTTGAATGCCGCATAAGATGGCAGTTTTGGAAACCATGAACGTAAATACTCATCAGCAAACTTATGAATTTGCTTGATTTTAATCGCTGTTCCTGATCGGTGCAAAATAAATAGATGGTCATGATTTCCACATCTGAAAACTCCGGACTTCTATTGTTACTATATCGGTCACAAGAAAATTTTAGCTCTTTTTCATATGCATCTGATACGTAAAAGAAAATTTCAACTAATTTGGTACTCTGAGCCTTAGAGATCATATCTTTTGATGTTAGGTGGAACTCACATCTAAGATACTGATCTTTAGGGCTTTATAAAACTATTATTTTCATAACTCATTAACATTCTGTTTGTTAACAACAATGGATTTTAACCCTTGATTCACATAAAGTATAAAACTATGGTGGTTACGGTGTGCTCCCCGAAACTTTGGATGGTAATTCGGGCCTGGTGAATAAATCAAACACGTATTGAACAAAAATTTCTCCAATTGACTTTAGACTGATTGAAAAAATAGTTTGTAATCCAATTTTTCATTACGATAAAAAAATTGCGTAAAAAATCCTGATTGAATTTGATCAGGTTCATGATAAATACGATGCAAGCGATCCAACTTTCTGATGTTTTTGCAGTCCTGGTGCGGATTTTATTCAGTTCGTACGCGTTTTTCCCTTGACCAAATTTACCTTCGATTTGGTTTCTGATTCCCCGCTCTATTTTTTGTTTCAATTTCTGATACGGCGTCAATGTCTCTTTCGCTGGACGCCCCAGCGGTTTCCCGCAAAATCGTATTCCATGGTCTTTCAGGTATGCGCGATTTTCCCGTGTCCCATAGATTTTATCGACGATCACAACTTCAGGATAACATCCCTTCAGGTCATTGTAGGCTTCAACCTGCTTGATTAAATCCGTGCTTTCGTTATATGCGTTCCAACTCAATGTGTCTATCCGGGCGTACCCGTCAACGAGGCTTACTCCGATCTTGGCTCCAAATTCAACCTGCGCTTTGTCTTTCCCGCGTACAATCGGACGAACATACGGTTGATAGATGTTAGCGATCCGGTCATCCGTACTGTGTGTTCTGCTAAGGTACATTCCCATTTGTTGATCCAGGATGTGCTGGATGACAAAAAATATTTTCTGATCCCGTGCATTTAAAGGGAACGGTTGTGTTTCTGCTTTATCCAATAAACGATGAATTGACTTTATGTTTCGACGTAAAAACCGTAATTGCTTTCCTATTCCTTTTCTGATCTCTTTCTTCGTCTTGTGTTTTTTCTTTGCCAGATTGAGATAGGCTTTTCGTGCATTACGACGATACGTGCGGGGCTTTGGTGTAATATTCAGTTTTTCACAAATCAGGTCAATGATTCGTTCGCTTTCCTGCCGGCTGTTCGCAACCAAACCCAAGTCTGTTGGATAAACAATCATCTGGTCCGCCACCGTGGCATCCAGTAATAATTTCCCTTTATTTTCCGGAAGATCATCGGATTTCTCAACCGGGGCTCCTGGGTTAGTTTTTGGTGTGTCGTCTTGCCTTTTTTGTTTTTTCTGACCGTGCTTACTCATGTCTGCCAACTTAATAAGCTCACAAGTCATCTCGTCAAACTTATCTTCCCCCATGCGATAACGCAAGGTGGTAAACAAAGAACGGTCGAAAACGTCCTGATAAGTGTAATCGCACAAGCCCAGAAAATACTGGATGTACATGTTCTCCCGGATCGTTTCTATCGTTTCTCTGTCGTCCAGCCCCAGTGTATGTTTTACGATCAACGCTCCAATTACCAACCGTGCATCCTTTGCCGGAGCCCCCATGGAGGGACTCAGGCTGCGGTGATAAATTGCCGCCAGTTCATCCCATGGAAGTTTGTCTGCTAAAACAACCCAACGGTTTTCTTTCTGGAGTTTCATTTCAAAAGGAGTTCTGAACTCCTCGATTACAAGCTGTTTTTCGGATTTATACCTGATCATAAGTGCAGGGATTATGAATGATAAGATACGAAATTCATTCATTTATCATGCACAAAACATATCACATATTATTAACATTCAGATGTTTATATCTTTTTCACCAGACCCTAATTCACTTTTAATGATTCTTGTGTTAAGGGCACCTCTAAAAACAATGATTTTACTAAAATTTAAAATATAAGCATCTTATCTTACCCAATTTCATTGGGTTTCCAAGAGTTGACCTTTGGAAACACAGGCCAAATCTGAGAAAATCGAC